>Ga0247813_10000341_pt1 | contig 48824 bp, 48 predicted proteins | sample UWRJL169409C1_FD_180719 | JGI IMG/M metagenome (GOLD analysis project Ga0247813, IMG submission 180719) | Plant litter microbial communities from Arlington Agricultural Research Station in Wisconsin, United States - UWRJ-L169-409C-1 | ecosystem: Environmental > Terrestrial > Plant litter >... | reverse complement strand
TGCTCAATCGGTATGGGAAAACTGTTTGTCCTTTATAAAAGACAATATTCAAGATCAAGCCTATAAAACTTGGTTCGAACCAATCAAATCAGTTGAGCTAACCGACAACGCGTTATATATTCAAGTTCCAAGTAAATTTTTCTACGAATGGCTCGAAGAACATTACGTAAAATTATTGAAAGTTGCGCTTACCAAAGAACTGGGGAAAAACGCAAAGTTACTCTATAAAATCAAAATGGAAAACACTTATGGTAATAAACAACCGTTTACCGAACAGTTGCCAAGTGCCAATAGAGTTCCAATGAAACCGCAAGAGGTTGATGCTCCGTTTAAAAACCTAAATCCTGAACTTAAAAATCCGTTTGTAATTCCGGGAATTCGTAATTTAAAAATTGAATCACAGTTAAATGCCAATTACAGTTTTGATAATTTCCTTGAAGGAGACTCAAATCGTTTAGCGCGTTCTGCTGGTATGGCTGTTGCCAATAAGCCTGGAGGAACTTCATTTAACCCATTATTGATTTTTGGTGGAGTTGGTTTGGGAAAAACACACTTAGCTCACGCTATTGGTGTTGAAGTAAAAGACAAATATCCTGAAAAAACGGTTTTATATATTTCTGCAGAGATTTTCACACAACAATATATTGACTCGGTAAAAAAGAACAATCGTAATGATTTCATTCACTTTTACCAGTTAATCGACGTTTTGATTATTGACGATGTTCAGTTTTTATCAGGAAAATCAGGTACTCAGGACGTATTTTTCCATATTTTTAATTATTTGCACCAAAACGGAAAGCAAGTAATTTTAACTTCGGATAAAGCTCCTGTAGATATGCAGGATATTGAGCAACGTCTATTATCTCGTTTTAAATGGGGATTGTCTGCAGAGTTGCATCAGCCGGATTATGAAACCCGTATTTCGATTTTAAAAAACATTCTTTACCGCGATGGTGTTGAAATTCCGGAGGACATTATTGAATATGTTGCCCGCAATATCAAGTCTAATGTTCGTGAACTTGAAGGTGCTATTATTTCGTTAATCGCACAATCTTCTTTCAATAAAAAAGAAGTTACTATTGAGTTAGCTAAAAGCGTTGTAGAGAAATTTGTTAAAAATGTAAAGAGAGAAATCTCTATCGATTATATTCAAAAAATTGTGTCTGATTATTTTCAGTTGGATATTGAAACACTTCAATCGAAAACTAGGAAAAGGCACGTGGTTCAGGCGAGACAATTGGCTATGTTTTTTGCCAAGAAATTTACTAAGGCTTCTTTGGCAAACATTGGTTCACAGATTGGAGATCGCGATCACGCTACGGTATTACACGCTTGTAAAACAGTTGACAATTTAGTTTCGACAGACAAACAATTCAAGAAATTTGTCGAGGACATCAACAAAAAATTAACGCTATAAACGCGCATCATGCCAGTAAAAATTTTAATGGTTTGTTTGGGAAATATTTGCCGATCGCCTTTAGCTGAAGGAATTTTAGCATCAAAATTACCAAACGAAAAATTTACAGTTGATTCTGCCGGAACAGGTTCCTGGCATGTTGGCCATTCTCCAGACAAACGCTCTATTGCAGTTGCTCAAAAAAATGGTTTATGCATAGACGCTCAAAAAGGAAGACAATTCAAAATTTCTGATTTTGACGAGTTTGACTACATTTATGTAATGGACAATTCAAATTACCGCGATGTTATTCATCTTGCAAAAACACCTGAACACAAAAATAAAGTTCATTTAATCTTGAATGAATTATTTCCTGATGAAAATGTAGATGTGCCAGATCCTTACTTTGGCGTTTCTAACGGTTTTGACAATGTATATCAAATGCTAAATGATGTAACTGATATTATTGCGAAAAAACTTATTGAAAAGCATTCTTAAACTTATCTGTTTTCAATTACAAGTATTAATAATTGAAAAAAAATCATTTTATAATCTATAAAATAAAACACATGAAACTTCCCGGAAAACTATATCTAATTCCAACTACTATGGGAGAAAGCGATCCGATGGATGTTTTACCTCAAACAGTAAGGAGAAGTATTGAACTTATAGATTATTATATAGTTGAAAATGACAAAACTGCCAGAAAATCTATTAAAGCAGTTTTTCCTGAAAAAAAACAATCAGAACTTGTTCTTTTTACTCTTAATAAGCGTACTGAGCCTGCCGAACATTTAGACTTTATTAAACCTTTATTAGAGGGAAAAAATATGGGTTTAATGAGTGAAGCCGGTTGTCCTGGAGTTGCTGATCCAGGTGCTGTAATTGTAAAATTAGCCCACGAAAAAGGTATTCAGGTTGTGCCTTTGGTTGGACCCTCTTCTATTCTTCTTGCCATGATGGCTTCTGGGATGAACGGACAAAGTTTTACTTTTAATGGTTATCTACCAATTGATAAAGACGAAAAAAAGTCAGCTTTAAGACATTTTGAGAAATTATCTCAGGATAAAAATCAGTCACAAATTTTCATCGAAACACCTTACAGAAATAATAAACTGGTTGAAGATCTTTTGCAAATTCTAACTCCTGCAACGCATCTTTGTATTGCAACTGATATTACTTTACCAACAGAATTCATTAAAACAATGCGTGTTTCTGATTGGAAAAAATTAAAAGTTGATTTACATAACAGACCAACGATTTTTATCCTACATAAAATGTAGTCGTAAAAATTATCTTATATTGTACTCACAAGTTTTCCAAAATCAAACTTCACATGAGTAAACTTCCAAATGTAACCACAAGCATTTTTACAGTAATGTCAAAAATGGCATCTGAATATAATGCAATAAATCTTTCTCAGGGATTTCCAAATTTTCCTGTAGATGAAAGATTAACGGATATTGTTGCAAAATTAGCGAAGGAAAACGTACACCAATATACTCCAATGGCAGGATATCCACCATTGATGAACCAGATTACTAAGTTAATTGAGAATTCTTATAATCGAACAGTTAATCCTGACTTAGAACTTCTTGTTACAGCCGGCGCGACACAAGGAATTTTTACTTCAATTTTAGCTTTGGTAAAAACTGGAGATGAAGTTGTTATTCTGGATCCGAGTTATGATTCGTATGAATCTCCGGTTTTACTGTGTAACGCAAAACCGGTTCGCGTTGCATTACATGATGATTATACTCCGAATTGGGATACAATAGAAAAAGCTTGTTCTTCAAAAACGAAGATGATTATCATCAATAATCCTCATAACCCAACAGGAAAAATTTTAAACGAGTCTGATTTTCTTCAACTTGAAAAACTACTTTCAAAATATGCGGACATTCTGGTTTTATCTGACGAAGTATATGAATACATTACTTTTGAAGAGAAGCACATTTCTGCACATACCAAAAGTTTTCTTTTAGACCGTTGTATTATGGTTTCTTCTTTTGGAAAATCATTCCATATTACGGGCTGGAAAATTGGTTACACTGTTGCTCCAGAATATTTAATGCTGGAAATAAAAAAAGTACATCAGTTTTTAGTTTTTAGTGTTAACAGTATCTCGCAAGCTGCAATAAGCCAATATCTAGATATAGTTGATGTCAGTTTAATTGGAAAATTCTATCAGGAAAAAAGAGATTATTTTCAAAAACTACTTCAAAACAGTCAATTTGAATTAAAACCTTGCGAAGGAACTTATTTCCAAGTTGCATCTTACGCTAATATTTCAAATGAAGATGACGTGACTTTCTGCAAAAAATTAATTACAGAACATGGCGTTGCTGCGATTCCAATTTCTACCTTTTATTCTGATCATAAGGATCAAAAATTAATTCGTTTTTGCTTTGCCAAAGATGATTATACCTTAGAAGGGGCGGCAAAAAAAATATGCAAAATATAAAGTTGTTTTAAATTTTATAACAATATTATGCGTGCATCCTATTTTATTTAATTAATATTGTAAAAAAGAAAAGTATGAGCTATACAGATAAAATGTTACGTGACGACGCTTTAAAGGGAAAAGTCATTGTAGTTACAGGAGGCGGAAGTGGTTTAGGAAAAGCGATGACTAAATATTTCCTGGAATTAGGCGCACAGGTTGCGATTACTTCCAGAGATTTAGAAAAGCTTAAAAATACTGCTGCGGAACTTGAAACTGAAACTGGAGGAAAATGTTTACCAGTTCAATGTGACGTTCGTCACTATGAAGAAGTAGAAAAGATGCTTCAGGAAGTTTTAAAAGCTTTTGGAAAAGTGGATGTTCTTTTAAACAATGCTGCAGGAAATTTCATTTCTCCAACAGAACGTCTATCTGCAAATGCATTTGATACTGTTATAGATATTGTACTTAAAGGTTCTAAAAATTGTACTCTTGCTTTTGGAAAACACTGGATTGATACTAAACAAGCATCAGCAACGATTTTAAATATTGTTACCACTTATGCCTGGACGGGTTCTGCATATGTTGTGCCAAGTGCTACTGCAAAGGCAGGAGTTTTGGCCATGACAAGAAGTCTTGCGGTAGAATGGGCAAAGTACGGAATTCGCTCTAACGCGATCGCACCGGGACCATTCCCTACAAAAGGTGCATGGGACAGATTACTGCCGGGAGATCTTGCTGAAAAGTTTGACATGGCAAAAAAAGTACCTCTAAAACGTGTAGGCGATCATCAGGAATTGGCCAATTTAGCTGCTTATTTAGTTTCTGATTTTTCTGCTTACGTAAATGGAGATGTTATTACAATTGATGGCGGCGAGTGGCTGAAAGGCGCGGGACAATTTAATTTATTAGAAGCAATTCCGGAAGAACTTTGGGATCAGCTTGAAATGATGATTAAAGCAAAGAAGAATAAATAATTACAAGTGCTTACTAAATTCAGAATATTTTATTAAAACTATACTGATTGCACAAATCCCGAAGGTTTTACTTTCGGGATTTTTTTATATTTTTCACCATATAAGTAATATAACTTCAATGAAGTAATAAATTGTTTAAATATCTGTCTGCTTAAATTTACTTATATAACTTATATGGTTTAAATACATAATATATTTACAAAATCCACTTAAATTATTATTTTTGCCGAACAAATATATAACACCAAATTTATGCTCATTATTGGAATTGCAGGAGGAACGGGAAGTGGAAAAACAACAGTAGTACACCAGATCATGAATGAATTACCAGACACGGAAGTGGGCGTAATTTCTCAGGATTCATACTACAAGGAAACCCATAATTTATCGTTTGATGAAAGAGCATTAATAAATTTTGATCACCCGCGCGCTATTGATTTTGAATTGCTTGTAAAGCATTTAAAAGCCCTAAAAGCGGGAGAAACTATTGATCAGCCAGTTTATTCATTTATTCAGCACAACAGAACTGATGACACGGTTTCTACACATCCCCGAAAAGTAATGATTGTCGAAGGAATTTTAATTTTGACAAATCCAGAGCTTCGTGAATTATTTGATGTTAAAGTTTATGTTCATGCCGATTCTGATGAAAGATTAATTCGCCGTTTAAAACGTGATATTTCTGAACGCGGACGCGATATTGATGAGGTTCTAACCCGTTATCAAAACACTTTAAAGCCTATGCATGAGCAATTTATAGAGCCATCTAAAGCTTTTGCAGATATTATTATTCCAAATGACAAATACAATACCGTTGCAATTGATGTGGTTCGCGCTGTAATTAATCAACGAATTTCATAATTTTTATTGTAAATTTATTCCATAAAAATTAGGAGCTGTTCCCGCTTCCGCCTTTATCTTTTTATAGTTGTAATGAACTTCGGAAATATAAAAAGATATTGGCATGATAGGAACTAAAAAATGATGACTAAAATGAAAAATCCATATAAAGGCAAATCTTGGTTTAAATTTCTAGGCAATAAATATGTCTGGGTTTTACTATTTTTTGTTGTCTGGATGTTATTTTTAGACAACTACTCCTATTTTGATCATCGCTTCCTAGACAATCAGATTAATGAACTCGAAGACAATAAAAATTATTACAAAGAGGAAATTAAAAAAGATCAGGAACAAATTAAACAATTAAAAAATCCTGAACAAATTGAAAAATACGCCCGCGAAAAATATTTCATGAAAAAAGACAGCGAGGATATTTACATCATTCATTTTGAAGGAGATACTATTCAAGATAAAGAATAATCAGAAAAAAACACCAAATGACCACTACCCTTTTCGACGATTTTAATCCGATTTCATCCAAGCAATGGAAACAAAAAATTCAGTTTGAATTAGACGGGGCAGATTATAACGAAACCGTAATTTGGAATTCTCCGGAAGATATTCAGGTAAAACCATTTTATCACAGAGATGAATTTTCTAAAACTGCTTCTGTAAAAACTAGTGCAAGCCACTTCAAAATCTGCCAGAATATTTTTGTTTACGATCTTGAAAAATCAATTCAGAGAGCCATAAACACTATAGAAAGAGGTGCAGAAAGTTTACGTTTTACAATCGAAAACGAAAAAATTGACATTCGAAAATTATTAGAAAATCTTCCTTTGGAGAGCCGAACAGTTTACTTTAATTTCAATTTTATTTCAATCGATTTCGTAAAGTTATTAGATACAATTTCAATTGAGAAAAAAGCAACTTTTTACTGTAATTTAGACCCGATTGGTCATTTTGCCAGAGAAGGAAATTGGTTTTCAACAACTGACAAAAATAATTTTGAAACGATCGAAAAAATTTCAAAAGCAACCAAAAATCTTTCCGTATTAAGTATTGATTCTGGTTTATACCAAAATGCTGGAGCTAATATTACGCAGCAAATCGCTTACAGTCTGGCTCATGCCAATGAATATTTAAATCGTTTACCGAATATTTCTACGCAAATTGTTTTTCAAATTGCTGTTGGAACTAATTATTTTTTTGAAATTGCAAAACTTCGTGCTTTACGAATGCTTTTTAAATTAATTGCTGCTGAATATAATCCTAATTTGGATTGTCATTTATTAGTGACACCGACCAAACGAAACAAAACAATTTACGATTATAATGTCAATATGCTTCGTACAACAACAGAATGTATGTCGGCTATTTTAGGCGGTGCTGATGCTGTTGCTAATTTGCCTTACGATGCTTTGTACCATAAAGACAATGAATTTGGTGATAGAATCGCGCGAAATCAATTATTGGTTTTAAAACACGAAAGTTATTTTGATAAAGTAAATAATCCTGCAGACGGAAGTTATTATATCGAAAGCTTGACAATGCAATTGGCAGAAAAAAGCTTGACTTTATTTAAAGATATTGAAGCCAATGGTGGATTTTTAAAACTTTTGAATGACGGAACTATCAAAAAGAAAATTCAGGAAAGTGCCAATAAAGAACAGGAATTATTTGATTCCAGAAAAGAAGTTTTACTAGGAAAAAATAAATATCCAAATAAAGATGATAAAATGAAACATGATTTAGAATTGTTTCCATTTGTAAAAATAAAACCAAGAAAAACATTAATTACACCAATTATAGAAAAAAGGCTGGCTGAAAAGCTGGAACAGGAACGATTGGAATTGGAATAATCATTTTTCAAAGTAATTAATAACAACTACTCAAACGAGTATTTCTATGATAAGAAAAGACCTAAAACATATTAATTTAAATAGTCAAAAGTCGAAAGTCGAAAGTCAAAAGCCCGAAGATTTGACTGATAACTTCTTTACTGCGGAAGGAATTGAACTCAAGAAAACCTATTCTGAAAAAGATATTGAAGATTTAGAGTTTCTTGATTTTGGAGCTGGTTTTGCACCCAATTTGCGTGGACCTTACGCTACAATGTATGTGAGGCGTCCGTGGACAATTCGTCAATATGCCGGATTTTCTACTGCTGAAGAAAGTAATGCTTTCTACAGACGAAATCTTGCTGCAGGACAAAAGGGACTTTCTATTGCTTTTGATTTACCAACGCATCGCGGCTATGACTCAGATCATGAAAGAGTTGTTGGCGATGTGGGGAAAGCGGGTGTTGCCATAGATTCTGTAGAAGATATGAAAGTGCTTTTTGATCAGATTCCCTTGGATGAAATGTCGGTTTCTATGACAATGAACGGTGCGGTTTTACCTATTATGGCATTTTATATTGTGGCTGCGGAGGAACAAGGTGTTGCTATTGAAAAACTTTCAGGAACGATTCAGAATGATATTTTGAAAGAATTTATGGTTCGAAATACGTATATCTATCCGCCAACTCCTTCGATGAAAATCATTGCAGATATTTTTGAATTTACTAGTAGGAAAATGCCAAAATTCAATTCGATCTCGATTTCTGGTTATCATATGCAGGAAGCAGGAGCAACAGCTGATATTGAGCTCGCTTATACTTTGGCAGATGGATTGGAATATATCCGAACTGGATTATCAACTGGAATGACAATTGATGAATTTGCGCCCAGACTGTCTTTCTTTTGGGCGATTGGCATGAATCATTTTATGGAGATTGCAAAAATGAGAGCGGGACGAATGATTTGGGCTAAACTTATTCAGCAGTTTAATCCGAAAAGTGACAAATCTTTGGCTTTAAGAACACATTGCCAAACGAGTGGCTGGAGTTTAACAGAACAAGATCCCTTCAATAATGTTGCAAGAACTTGTATTGAAGCAGCTGCTGCAGCTTTTGGCGGAACTCAATCTTTACATACAAACGCGTTAGACGAAGCTATTGCATTACCTACCGATTTTTCGGCAAGAATTGCACGTAACACACAAATATATTTACAGGAAGAAACTAAAATTACCAAAACGGTTGATCCTTGGGCCGGTAGTTATTATGTCGAAAGTTTAACTAACGAAATTATTGAAAGTACCTGGAAACTTATTGAAGAAGTTGAAGAGTTAGGCGGAATGACAAAAGCTATTGAAGCAGGAATTCCAAAACTCAGAATTGAAGAAGCGGCAGCCAGAAAACAAGCCAGAATTGACAGCGGACAAGATATTATTGTGGGCGTAAACCAATATCGACTGGAAAAAGAAGATCCGTTACAAATTCTGGATGTGGATAATCAAATGGTTCGCAAACAACAAATCGAACAACTTACAGAAATAAAAGCAACAAGAAATACAGAAAAAGTAAATCAATCACTGGAAAAATTAATTCTTTGTGCCAAAACCGGACAAGGCAATTTACTTGAAATTGCAATTGAAGCTGCAAGAAACCGAGCCTCTTTAGGTGAAATCAGCGATGCGCTGGAAAGTGTTTTTGGAAGGTATAAAGCACAAATTAAATCCTTTAGCGGTGTGTACAGTGCAGCAATAAAAAACGATGAAAATTTCGAAAAGGCAAAGCAGCTCGCTAATGCCTTTGCAAAACAGGAAGGAAGACGCCCGAGAATTATGATTGCCAAAATGGGTCAAGACGGTCATGATCGCGGTGCAAAAGTAGTAGCAACCGGGTATGCCGATGTTGGTTTTGATGTGGATATTGGTCCTTTATTTCAAACTCCTGCCGAAGCAGCAAAACAAGCAGTTGAAAACGACGTACATATTTTAGGCGTTTCATCGCTAGCTGCCGGACATAAAACATTGGTTCCTCAAGTTATTGAAGAATTAAAAAAACACGGCAGAGAAGATATTATGGTAATTGTTGGTGGTGTAATTCCGGCGCAGGATTACCAATTTCTATTTGATGCTGGTGCAGTTGCCGTTTTTGGTCCCGGAACAAAAATTAGCGAAGCCGCTATTAAAATTTTAGAAATATTAATCGATTAAACAAGTCATAAAAAAATCCCGACCTAGTCGGGATTTTTATTTTACATTTTTTTTAATCGTGTATTGTTGCATTGCTATCTGCTTCAATATAAGAAAGATCATAACCTCCAAAAGCTTTCATATAACTTCTTAGCGAAGTACCATAAGCGTCTCTAAAATGTCTGTTTCCTTTGTTTCTAAAGAAGTTTTTTACTGATCCTGCACCACCTAAATGTGCTGCGGCTAAAATTCCTGATTCGGTAACTTCTACTCCGTTAATGATTTTTCCTTCGTACCTTTTGATTTCATGACGTAAAATCCATTTGTTAATAGATAATAACGCGATAAAAGCTTTTTCCTGTAAAGCGGGGTCTTTTAAGAATTCTTTATCATCTTTTACACCAATGGCTTTTAAAGCTTTAGAACCAAATTGGTATTTTCCCATGTAACCAAGAGAATTTACTTTTCTGTATTTTCCCTGAGATTCCTTAAAAGCAACTGCTTCTTTAAAACCGATAAGATGATTTCCGGTGTATGGAATGTTTAATTTTTTTTCGACAGGATAATCATCCTTGTCTGGCGATGGAAGGGAGTATTCGGCTCCATCTGCTTTTTCTACTAAAAACCAAGGTTTGGTTTCAAGATTAAAGGGTTTAAACCCCAGGCTTAAAAATGTAATAATAACGATTAAACTTGTGTAATAATACCATTTCTTTATCATAAATTGTTTTTCTTCAAAACGCTGTCACCCTTTTGAAATTTCTACGGTGCAAAGATAAGAAATACAAAAATATACTGATTTTCAAGTATCTAACAGTTTGTGAAAATTATAAAATTTCCATTAATCCCTTTATTGATGCACTTTTCGGGCAATTATCCAGAATCAATTTCGATTGAAAAAAAGATCAAAAAAAACTTTTAAAAACGTCATTTTTATCAAATTTTTAGGAAAATTGTTAAAATTGAAATAAAAAACCTACGTAATTTAGCTTGTTTTTGCTCTAATTTTAAAATTTTAAAATAAAAATTAAGATTTAAAAGACGTAAATCTTGTAACTCAAAAAGCTATAAAACTTATTTTACTATTAAAAATGCAAATTCAATATTAAAACTGATATCTTTTTCAATTAAAATGCCTAGAATGGACATCAAAAATACCAAGATGACAAATTGAAGTTTTCATTTTTTTTTGATCATAAAAAAACCGAAGCTAATTAGGCTTCGGTTTCAAACTAAATGTTATAAATTTATCTTGTTACGCCTTGTTTGGCGATCCAGTCAGAATATTTTTTTGCATTGACCTGGTGTTGCTCATATGTCGAAGCAAATTCGTGATAACCAAAACGATCTATGCTGGCACAGAAGTAAATATAATCATGTTTTTCAGGATTTAAAACGGCTTCAAGAGCTGTGATATCTGGCATTGCAATTGGTCCAGGCGGAAGTCCAACATTCACGTAGGTGTTATATGGAGATTTCATAATCAAGTCGTTATAAAAAACTCTTTTAATTACCTGATCAAAATCGTTTGACTTTAATTTTAATGCATAAATAACGGTTGGATCTGCTTGTAATGGCATTGCCAAACGTAATCTGTTTAGATAAACTCCCGCAATACGGGGTCTTTCATCCTTTTTAACAGATTCTTTATGAACAATAGAAGCCAAAATTACAGCCTGAACTGGAGTTAAACCTTGGTCTTTTGCTTTTTTAATTCTATCTTCTGTCCAGAAATTATGGTATTCCTTGATCATTTTATCGCGGAATTTTTCTGCTGAAGTATTCCAGTAAATTTCATAGGTATTTGGAATAAACATGGCAAAAACGTTATCTTCATTAAAGCCATTTTCCTTTAAGAAAGTAGAATCTTTTATGGCTTTCATTAATGATAAACTATCTGCTTCTATTTCTGCACCCACTCTTCCTGCAAAATTTTCTAAACGTTCTTGATTGTTAAAAGCTAATTTAACTGGAACATTAGAGCGCATTGCACGAACCAAGTCAATATTATTCATGCCATTTTTAAGTAAAAAACGACCTGACTTCACGTTTTCAGGATAACTTCTTTTACTTGCAACCATATCAAAATTGTCGAAATTCTTAATATACGGTTCTAATATTTTTTTCACATCTGTATAATTTGCTCCTGTTGGAACATATACGTAAAGTTCTTTTTCTTCGAATTTAGTGTTGGCGCTAAAAATTCTGCTAATTAAAATAAATCCGTAAATTATTAAAACTGAAATTACGGCTACGGCACTTAACGTGATAATTTTTTTTATACTCAAAGCTAAAAATTTAAATTTGTTTATTGATTAATTGAAAAATTGCTTCATCTTGATAGTGGCCATTTAGCAAAATCCAATCTTTTTTAATTCCTATTTTCTCAAAACCAAATTTAGTAAAAAGAGCTATACTCGCTACATTTCCTACATTAATATTTGCATATAATTGATGGAGATTTAAATTATGGAAAGAATACTTGATTAACAACTCTAAAGCCTCAGAACCAATATTTTGGTTTCTGTTTTCTTTATTTTGAATCACAATCCCAATCCCCGCTCTGTTATTTTTCGGATCAAATTCAAATAAATCGATTAATCCGACGGCAGGAAAATCTTCATCCTGACAAATTGCCAAACGCAATTGCTTTGCTTCATAAATATCCTGTTGTGCATTTTCAAGATACTGACGAACCAAGAACCGACTATATGGTGTTTGTGTATTGCTGACTTCCCAGATACTCTGATCATTTTCAATCACATATACAAACTCTAAATCATTGGGTTCTAATGCACGTAGATAAATTGAATCGCCCTTGAGTGTGATCATTTTAATTTAGATTTCAGAATTTAGAGTGTAGATTTTCAGACTTAAATAGTTAATTAAATTTCTATTGTTCCTTTAAAAACAAATTTTGCTGGTCCGGTTAAGAAAACATTTGAAAAATGATCTCCCATTTTATCAAAAGAAACCACCAATTTACCACCTTCAACATTTAAGTTAATTGAAGTTTTATCAGTTTGCCCTGTTGCATTCATCGCAATTGCAACTGCTGTAGCCCCGGTTCCGCAAGCAAGAGTTTCATCTTCAACACCTCTTTCGTAAGTGCGAAGTGAAAAAGTACTGTCATCAACTTTTTTAACAAAATTAATATTACTCCCTTTTTCTCCGTATAATTCGCCATAACGAATTGCTGCTCCATTTTCTTTTACATTATAATGCTCCAAATCCTCTACAATTTGAACATGATGTGGAGAACCTGTATTTAAAAAAGTATAAGAGTCTTTTTTCTGAACTTCATCAACATCAATCATTTGCAGAGAAACAATAGCATCATCCCCTACTGATGCGTGATGCAAACCATCTGTAGCAATAAAAGTTGTCTTATTGTCAATAACGCCTAATTGATTGGCAAATGCAACTAGACAACGTCCACCATTGCCACACATCGAGCTTTGATTTCCGTCAGAATTATAATAAACCATTTTAAAATCGGTTTCAGAATCGTTTTCTAACAAAATTAATCCGTCTGCGCCGATCCCAAAACGTCTGTCACATAAACGCTCTATTAATTTGATATCTTCTTTTGGGAAAAAATTAGTACGATTGTCAATCATTACAAAATCATTGCCCGTACCTTGATATTTATAAAATTCTATCTGCATTTTACTGTATTAATAAGTACAAAAGTACGAACTATTAATTAATGAAATGTTAATCATTGTTAAAGAGCGTTAAACCATTTTACCAAATAATTTTTTCAATTAATTTTACGTGTAAATAACTTAAACCTATATTCTAATTATGAAAAGATTTTCAACCTTATTTTTAGTATCATTAATGAGTGGTGCTACTACTCTTGGTGCATACAAGTTATTATTTGAGAGTAACAATTCTTTTTTTGGAAAAGGAAATTCTGTTGTAACTCTTGCCCCCAACTCATATGGAAAAAATGTTGGTTTAGCAGCCGAAACAGTTGACTTTACCGAAGCGGCAGATAAAACAATTCACACTGTTGTACACGTAAAAAATGTGTCGCGCAGAACGGTTAGTAATCCGATGATGGAATTTTTCTATGGTTACGGAGGACAGCAACAGCAGGAACAAGTAGGAACCGGTTCTGGTGTTATTATTTCTGAAGATGGTTATATCGTAACGAACAATCATGTTATTAAAGATGCAACCGACATTGAAATTACTTTAAACAACAAAAAATCGTATAAAGCAAAATTGATTGGTACTGATTCTAAAATGGACATTGCTTTATTGAAAATCGATGCAAGCAAAAAACTTCCTTACACGGCTTTTGCTAATTCTGATACTGTAAAGGTTGGCGAATGGGTTTTGGCAGTTGGAAATCCGTATAACTTAAATTCTACTGTTACGGCCGGAATTGTTTCGGCGAAAGCCAGAGATTTAAATTCAAACGGAATTCAGTCTTTTATTCAAACTGATGCTGCCGTAAATCCTGGAAATAGTGGTGGTGCTTTAGTCAATACAAGAGGCGAATTAATTGGGATTAATACCATGATTTCGTCTATGACAGGATCTTATGTTGGATATTCGTTTGCTGTTCCTTCTAACATTGCCCGAAAAATCATCGAAGATATTATGGAATTTGGTAATGTTCAACGCGGAATTTTAGGTGTTGAAGGTGGCGAATTGAATAGTAATGCTTCTAAAGAATTGGGAATTGTTCAAACTGAAGGATTTTATATTAATAAGGTTTCTAAAAATTCGGGAGCTGAAAAAGCAGGTCTAACAAAAGCTGATATTATTATAAAATTAGACGAGCAAAACATTGCTTCTTTCGCAGATCTTTCTGGTTACATCAATACAAAAAGACCAAATGATGTGGTTAAAGTAACTTATATTCGAGATGGAAAGACAAAAATAGTTCCGGTAACTTTAAGTAAAAACGAATTTTTTAGTACCGAATTTAAAGGAATCGAATTAGAAAATATTGATGCTGTTGACAAAAAGAAATTCAGAATTGAGTATGGCGTAAAAATTAAGAACATAACTAATGAGAATTTGATGCAATATCAAAATGAATTACAAGGCAATATTATTTTAAGTATTGACAATGTAAAAGCAACAAATGTTGAAACTGTTTCAAAACTTTTAAGCAAAAAAGATGAAGGCCAAAGTGTGAGTATCGAAATGATTAATAAAAATGGTGAAATATTTAGAGTCATTATTTAGTATTCGTTTTCAGTCTCAGTCTTCAGTGTCAAAAACTGAAAAATGAGACTGCCACTGAAAACTAAAATAGCCATCTTAGAAATAAGATGGCTTTTTAATTTAAAATAAATACCAAAATAGTTTACGAAATCGATTGAAATAGATACTTTTGCGCCAAATTTTAAAATAGTGAGCATTTTATTTTTTCAATTTAAACAACTATGAGCAAAAAATCTTTGTACCAAAAAGAGGTATCATTACAAGTCGACCGAAGAAGAGCTGGTGTCGAATTAATAAAAGTTATAAGCGATTTATGGTATGACAAATCTATCGAAATGGTTTTATTTAAAAATCAATTGCTGGATAAAAATGTCAGCGATATTATCAATCTACATCAATATGCAGGAGAATTTGTTGGAAAACCCATAAGCATTTTTGATTCTGTTGAAATTGCAAAAGTTATTTTGTCATTAGATTTTCCGCCTGCAAAATTAGATTTGGGAAAACTAACATACGAATATCAATTAGAGGAAGATAAATATCCGGATGCAAGATATTTTGTAATGGATAAATTGAAAAATGCTAATTCATCGAAAGAAATTCAGCCAAAAGATGTTGTTTTATACGGATTTGGAAGAATAGGACGATTGCTGGCTAGGGAATTAATGTCGAAAACAGGAAAGGGAAATCAATTGCGTCTGAGAGCAATTGTAACTCGTGATAAAAATGATGCATCCATTTTAGATAAAAGAGCTTCTTTACTTAGATATGACTCTATTCATGGTGATTTTCAAGGTTCTGTCATTTCAGATCCTAAAAATAATGCCTTAATTATCAATGGAACTACTGTTCATATTATTAGCGCAAATTCACCAGAAGAAATTGACTATACTGAATATGGAATTAATGATGCCTTGGTAATTGACAATACTGGAGCTTTTACTACAGAAGAAGATTTAAAAAGACATTTGAATTCGAATGGAGTAAGCAAAGTATTATTGACTGCACCTGGAAAAGGTGTTCCGAATATTGTTCACGGTGTAAATCATAAGGAATATAATCCTGATCAAATTGATGTTTTTTCAGCAGCATCTTGCACTACAAACGCCATAACGCCTGTTTTAAAAGCTATCGAAGATAGTTTAGGAGTTGTTAAAGGTCATTTAGAAACGATTCATGCGTACACTAACGATCAGAATCTTGTTGATAATATGCATAAAAAATACCGCCGTGGAAGAGCTGCAGCGTTGAACATGGTTATAACAGAAACCGGTGCAGGAAGTGCAGTTGCAAAAGCAATTCCATCTCTTGAAGGAAAACTAACTTCAAATGCAATTAGAGTTCCTGTTCCAAATGGCTCTTTGGTGGTTTTGAATCTTGAAGTAAAAAAAGTGACGTCGATAGCTGCTATCAATAAAATAATGAAGAAATACGCTTTGGAAGGCGAATTGGTAGAACAAATTAAATATTCTCTAAATAATGAACTTGTCTCCTCGGATATTGTGGGAACTTCAGCTCCTTCAATTTATGATAGTAATGCAACAATTGTTTCAAAAGATGGAAAAAGTATCGTTTTGTACATTTGGTATGATAACGAATACGGTTATAGTCATCAGGTAATTCGTTTAGCAAAATATATTGCAAAAGTAAGACGTTTTACCTACTATTGATATCACAACCAATTAGTTCTCAAAACCATCAAAACTCTTGATGGTTTTTTTAGCTTTAATCAATTGGTAATTCTGTCGTACTCTTTACTTCAGAAATTACAAAAACGGTATTGATTAAAGAAACTTCAGGCAAAACCGATAATTTTTTTTGGTGAAAATGATGATAACTTTCCATATCCGGAATTATAATTTTGAGCATATAATCGAAGTTTCCTGATACATAATTACACTCTACCACTTCAGGCATCTCCAAAATCGACTGATTAAATCCTTCAGAAGTGTCATAGGTTTGTTTTGTTAGCGTAACCTGACAATAAACTGTTAGATTATTTCCTAGCTTTTTCTTGTTTAAAATAGAAACATATTTTTCGATAACTCCCTCTTTTTCAAGACGTTTAACTCTATCATGAACAGGTGTCAATGACAAATTTATTTTATTTGCAATGTCTTTTAAAGTATAGTGAGCATCTACTTGCAAAAGACGTAAGATTTTTTTGTCAATTTCATCTAAAGCCATAACGAAAACGATATAAATAATAATTGAAATACAGTCATTTTTTCTTTTTAAGGAATCAAAACAGCTTTTGAAAAGAATATTTTTCTGTAAAAGTACTAAATAAAATAATATTTTCTTATTTATATCTTATTTCTCCATAATATATTCTCTGTCTGTAAATTTGTAAAAAAGAATTTCAAGAAACTAAAAAATATAACAAATGATAATAGGTGTTCCTAAAGAAATTAAAAATAACGAGAACCGTGTAGCTTTAACTCCAGCTGGTGTTTCTGAAATGAAAAAACACGGACATGTTGTTTATGTACAATCTACTGCAGGCTTAGGAAGTGGATTTAGTGATGATGAGTATGCAGATGCAGGAGCAGTAGTTTTAGGAACTATTGAAGAAGTTTATGCAATTGCAGAAATGATTATTAAAGTAAAAGAGCCAATTGCATCTGAATATCCTTTAATCAAAAAAGATCAATTGCTTTTCACTTACTTCCACTTTGCATCATCAGAACCTTTAACTCATGCTATGTTAAAAAAAGGTGCAGTTTGTTTAGCTTACGAAACAGTTGAAAAAGCAGACCGTAGCTTACCATTATTAGTTCCAATGTCTGAAGTTGCAGGTCGTATGGCTATTCAACAAGGAGCAAAATATCTGGAAAAACCATTAAAAGGAAGAGGAATTCTTTTAGGAGGTGTACCAGGTGTACCACCAGCTAAAGTATTAGTTTTAGGCGGAGGTATTGTAGGAACTCAGGCTGCAAAAATGGCTGCTGGTTTAGGAGCACAAGTAACTATTATGGATTTAAGTCTGCCTCGTTTACGTCAACTTGACGATATCATGCCTGCAAACGTAAATACAGAAATGTCTAACCATTACAATATTACTAGAGCAATTAAAGATGCTGACTTAATTGTTGGAGCTGTTTTAATTCCAGGAGCAAAAGCACCTCACTTAATTACTCGTGACATGCTTAAGTTAATGCGTCCGGGAACTGTTGTAGTTGACGTTGCAGTAGATCAAGGAGGATGTATTGAAACTTGTACACCTACAACACACGAAAATCCAACTTTCATTATTGATGATATCGTTCACTACTGTGTGGCTAATATGCCAGGTGCTGTACCTTACACATCAACTTTAGCTTTAACAAATGCTACTTTACCTTATGCTGTACAACTAGCAAACAAAGGATGGGAAAAAGCTTGTAATGAAAACGAAGAATTGAAAAAAGGATTAAACATTGCTAACGGAAAAATTCTTTACAAAGGAGTTGCTGAAGCGTGGAATCTTCCTTTCAACGAAGAATTAGTGTTAGCAAACGCATAGTACTAACATTAAAATAAGTGCTTACTAAACACTCAATTTTAAAAGGCTTTTCTTAATTGAAAAGCCTTTTTTTTAAAAAAAACCTGTCATAATTATGACATGTCTTTTGAATTTATAAATGTGTCTTGTCCTGAAATATCGATACATAAAAAGTGTCATTATGGAAAAAGATCAAGAATTGCGCTATGTAAAGCGCACACAGAAAGACTACAGTATGTCTTTTAAACTTCAAATTGTTCAAGAAATAGAACAGGGAACAACCTCAATTTCTCAAGTTAAAAAAGCTTATGCCATTCAATCGCGTTCCACAATTGTTCAATGGCTTCGAAAATTCGGTAACTTTGATTGGGACAATCAAACACCTTCTATTATGCAAAAATCTCCTGAACAAAAAATAATGGAACTTGAAGCCAAAGTGAAGTTATTAGAAAAACAAAAAGCACTTTTAGAACAGCAGGCTTTCGTTTCTGATAAAAAAGCTATTATTTTCGATATGATGATTGATATAGCAGAAAAAGAATATCAAATTGACATTCGAAAAAACTCATCACCCGAACAATCGACCATTTTAAAAAAGAACACCAACAAACTATAATGTTTGCCTGTACTTTGTTCGGGATTGACCGACAGGTTTATTATCGCAGAATAAAAAGAACCGGCATCAGGCAGCTTCTTGCTTCACAAGTTGTTAATATGGTTTTGAAAATTAGAAATACAATGCCGCGGATTGGTGCAAAAAAACTCTACTACCTTTTAAAAATCGAGTTGAGTCGACTTAAAATAGGCAGAGATAAATTTATAGATATACTTAGAGCAAATCATTTATTGGTAACACCAAAACGTTCTTATCACATAACCACAAACTCTCATCATCGATTTAGAAAACATCAAAATCAAATATTGGACCTACAGATTTCCAGACCAGAGCAAGTCTGGGTTTCAGATATAACTTATATTGGAAAAAGAGAGAACCCGTGTTATTTGAGTCTAATTACTGATGCCTATTCTAAAAGAATAATGGGTTTTAACGTGGCAGATAATATGAATGCTCATAGTAGTTTAACAGCTTTAAAAAATGCAATAAAAAAGCGAAGAGATAAAGACAAAACATTAATACATCATTCTGATAGAGGAATACAATATTGTTCTGATCAATATCAAAAACTATTATATGAAAACAATATAAAATGCAGTATGACAGAAAACTCTGATCCATATGAGAATGCTGTAGCTGAGAGAATAAATGGAATTTTAAAACAAGAATTTAATATTGATAAATTTAATCTCAAACTTGCCGTAATGAAAGTTTTAGTGAAAAATGCAATTGAGATTTATAATAACAAAAGGCCACATTATTCTAATTATATGCTCACTCCAAGTCAAATGCATCAACAAAACAAAATAGAGATGAGAACCTATAAAAGAAAAACACCTGAAATAAAAATATCACAGGTGTTTAATTAAATATATTTGTCTAATAATCTGTATCGTTTATTTAGGACTAGTCAATTAGAAAATCTCAGTCAATTCTAAATTTTCCATTTCCTGATAAATCGGCATCACGAAATAATTCTTCTTCTTCATCTTCTTCGTAAATATCATTTTCTTCTTCATCATAGTAATCATCCAATTTTTGATCTGCCTGTTCCTGATCTTCATCATTCGTTATAGTATCGTCCTGATTGATGATTTGTTCTTCTTCGTCAGGATTTTTAGCATTTCTCGGATGATGACTGTCTGTTTTATTATAAATACTTAAATCATCTTCTAAATCCCAATATCCTAATTGCTGCATGCTTCGTTGTCTGTCTGTAATCATCTCTTGTTCTGTATTATGATAATTACGATCGCGACGAGCGTAATCCTCTATGGTATTTATTTTTATATTGCTGCCGGTTCTTTGGTTTGAAGTATTCATAATAGTAAAGTTTAGGATTAATACATACAAATTTAACAGCATTGATTATGAAACATTTACAGAAAAATGATTCATAATTTCATAATTTACAGGTCATTATGATTTGAAGTTATTAAAAATATGTGGTTTAAAATGCAGAATTCTAAACGCACATTTTATTTTAACTCATAGAAAGATGGTATTGTTGGTGTGTAGAAAGAAGTTTTACTAGGGATAAAAACATATTCTTTTTGAAAAATAGCCGTATTCTTTGTCAAAGTTTTGAACTTTGACAAAGATTATGCTTTCGATTAGAATAGTTAATTTAAAACCTGCTTTTTAAAGCATCAAGCTGATTTTTTAAATTAATTCCTTTCACAGTTTTGTAATTGCTTTTTCCGTATTCTGCATCTGTGAAGGATGGAATTTCCATGACAATTGAAGTTCCTCTTCGTAATTGATTATCAATGGCATAAAAACCATTTAGTTTATTAATTCTCGTATCCAAATCAATAGAATCAATGCCATCAATATATTTGTCAGAATTAAAATCCAGACCATTGTCTTCAAATAAAAGGTTTAGAACATCTTCATCCATATTAAGGTGAATTTCTATTTGGGAAGCCTTTGCATGTTTTATAGTATTGATTAAAAGCTCCTGAATGATTTTAAAAATTTCTAACTGAATGAGCTCATTAATGTCATTAACCTCTTTTTTTGAAGCTGTAAAAAATGAAATTTCCACTCCGCTTGCAGTACTTAAATTGATCAGGTAAGATTCTAAAACCACGCAAAATTTATCTGGGCTAAATTTCTTTGGAAGCAAGTTATCAGATAAGTTTCTAACGAGTCTGTACGTTTCTTCCAGTTGAAGGTTAATGGTAGTTATGTTTTTTAAATTGCTATTATTTAAGTGATTAAGTTGTAACTTTATCGAATTTAGGTTTTTACCGATGCTATCATGCAATTCCTTTGAAATTCGCTCGCGTTCTTTTTCCTGACCGCTAATCCAGGCTTTAACTAATTTTAATTCCTGTTCTTTTAAAAGACTGTCCATTTTTTGCGAATTATATTCTTCCTGTTTACTGTTCAACAAGCGCTGTGCATTTAATCGTTTATAAGTTTGAAATAAAAGCCCTGTGACCAAAAGCAAAAGCGTTAAAAAAGAAATCATAATTACAAACTTGGTTTCGTTAGTCAAGTGAAAAACAACCAGCTTATTATTTAAGGAGTAATAAATAACATTATAAAAGTTTGAAGCTTTTTGAGGAAGAAAAAGGGAAGAAAAAGATGAAATTGACTCACTTTTTATTTGTGCCTGAAGACCAAATGACAATAATAAAAACAGCAGTAAATAAAGCCTTTTAAAACAAAGTACCATACGTTTTAGTTTTATAATCAATAAAATAATTGAAAGTTAAAGTCTTGTAAATTTGGGGTTTATAAGAATGTTACAACTTTTTTTCGGTCTAAAAATAATTAAAACAATTAATAAGACACCATTTTTTAAATTAATTTTTTCAATGAGGTTTTACGTAAAAAGGATGTGATAAATGCAGTATTTATTTCAATCTGAACAAATTAAAGATTCTAATCATAATTTTCGTAATCAAATGGCTATTTTTTGCATTTTTAAGAATTTTTAAGGCATTTTTAAGTAGTGCTTATTTAGTTGAAAAACAATATGTTTCAAATTAATGTGAGCATTTTATTATAATATTGAATAATATAATTCGTCATAGCCAATATGTATTCGTAAATTAGTAGCCAAATTGGATACCACATGACAGTACTTACATTTACCCTGATTATGATTCTTGGGGCTTTTTTGGCCGGATTTATAGGTTCATTATCAGGATTAGGCGGCGGAATAATTATTATACCACTTTTAACTGTTGTTCTCGGCGTCGATATTCATTATGCCATTGGCGCAGCTTTGGTTTCGGTAATTGCAACATCTTCAGGATCTGCGGCAGCGTATGTAAAAGAAGGAATTACAAATATGCGTTTGGGCATTTTTCTCGAAATTGCCACAACAATCGGAGCCGTTGGAGGCGCATTGCTTTCTGCTATTGCACCCACTTCTTTTATTGCCGTATTATTTGGACTGACTTTGATTTTCTCGGCTATAAATTCTTTACGAAAAAAAGAAGAACATATTGTTTTAGAATCAAGTCCTTTGGCCAAAAAGCTTCATTTAGAAGGTACCTATCCTACGCACGACGGACAAGTTGTGAGTTACGGAACCAAAAACGTGATTGGCGGCTTTAGTATGATGGGACTTGCCGGAATGATGTCTGGTTTATTAGGAATAGGTTCCGGAGCTTTTAAAGTAATCGCGATGGACAATATTATGCGAATTCCGTTTAAGGTATCAACGACAACCAGCAATTTTATGATGGGCGTTACCGCAATGGCGAGTTCAGTTATTTATATTCAAAAAGGATATATTGAACCCGGAATTTGTATGCCCGTAGTTATTGGTGTACTTTTTGGTGCAATGGCCGGTGCAAAAATATTAGTAAAAACAAACCCTAAAAAACTGCGTATCTTTTTTGCCTGCCTGATTTTTGTATTGGCAATAAACATGATCTATAACGGACTTAATGGAAAAATCTAAAGCTATGACACAGGAAAAATTTGGAGAAAAAGATTTTCAGACCATTATAGGGAATTTATTGCGCTACGGCGTTTGGATTTCGTTATCAGTTGCCTTTATTGGCGGAATTGTCTATTTATTGCACCACGGAAATGAAATCGAAGATTATTCGGTATTTACAGAAAACGACCAGAATATTTTTCAGGTAATTGCAAATATTTACCAGGGAGTCATTCAGGGAAGGGGAGAATCGATCATCTTTTTTGGCGTCATACTTTTATTTCTTACGCCTGTATTTCGTGTGTTACTTTCGCTTTTTTCTTTTCTTTTAGAGAAAGATTATCTGTATGTGGTAATCACTTCGATTGTCATCGGAATAATTATTCTTAGTATTTCGTTTGGATTTTCGCATTAAGGAAAAATTTTAAATTTTAGTTCACGCAGATTTAGCAGATCTTGAGCAGATTTAATTTAGATAATCATCTGCTTAAATCTTTTTAAATCTGCATGAAAATTCCCCAGTTAAGAGATGAAACTTTTATCTCTTACATGAACTTATATGGTGGAAAAAAAAATTACTTCTCAATAATCATTGTAATTCCCTGACCGCCCGCAGCGCAAATCGAAATAAAACCCTTTCCGGCACCTTTTTCGTTTAGCAGTTTTGCCATAACGCCAATAATTCTTCCGCCGGTAGCTGCAAACGGGTGCGCAGCCGCGAGACTGCTTCCTTTTACATTTAGTTTGCTTCTGTCAATAGCGCCCAGATTTTTCTTCAATCCTAATTCAGCAGTAAGTTCAGGACTTTCCCAAATTTTTAATGTGGCCAAAACCTGAGCCGCAAAAGCTTCGTGAATTTCGTAAAAATCGAAATCCTGCAAATTCATGTTCGCTTTTTCCAGCATTCTTGTAGCTGCAAATACCGGCGCAAGCAGTAAGTTTTGTTGGTTTTTTACATATTCGATGGCGGCAACTTCTGCGTGTGTGATGTAGGCTAAAATTGGTAAATTATGCTCTTTTGCCCATTCTTCGCTGGCTAAAAGTATGCCGGAAGCACCATCAGTAAGCGGAGTTGAATTTCCTGCTGTAAGCGTTCCGTTTGTTTTATCAAAAGCCGGAGCAAGTTTTGCCAGTTTTTCTAAAGTACTGTCTTTCCTAAGATTATTATCTCTCTCAAGTCCGTTAAAAGGCGTAATCATGTCATCAAAAAAACCTTCGTCGTAGGCTTTTTCCATATTCAAATGACTCTGAAGTGCCAGTTGATCCTGATCTTCTCGCGAAATCTGATAATATTTCGCCGTAATCTCCGTGTGGCCACCCATCGAAAGTCCGGTTTGTGCTTCTTCATTTCTTGGAACCAGCGGACTCAAATCTTTTGGTCTTAATTTTAGAAAAAGTTTTATTTTTTCTCCCAACGATTTTGCTTTTCTCGCCTGAAGCAATATTTTTCTCAAATTTTCGCTCACCGCAATTGGCATATCACTAATAGAATCGACACCGCACGCAATGCCGCATTCGATTTGACCCAAAGCAATTTTATTGGCAATATAAATGGCACTTTCAATTCCGGTATCACAGGCTTGTTGCAAATCGCAGGCAGGAGTAGCAGGATCAAGAGCCGTTTTCATCACAGATTCACGGATTAAATTATTATCCCTAGTATGTTTGATAACGGCACCTCCGGCAACTTCACCCAGCAATTCGCCTTTTAGGTTGTACTTAGAAACAAGGCCGTCGAGCGTTGCGGTCATCATTTGTAAATTACTAACGTCTGAATAAAAAGTATTTGCCCTTGCAAAAGGAATTCGGTTATAACCCACAATAGCCACTTTTCTAATTTTGCCCTGATTTTCCATAATATGATTTAGTTAATTTATATTGGATAATTGATTTGCTTTATTTTATACTAAAAACGCCGTCTTTTTCCTGAAACGCCCAGGTTGCCATTGCGTGAATAACTGGCAATAAACCGTTTCCGGAATTACTCAGTTTATAGGTTACAAATGGAGGAACTACCGGTTTTGCTTCTCTTATAACCAGACCATCAGCTTCTAATTGTTTTAAATGCTGAATCAGCATTTTTTCGGTCACGGCCGGAATTGCTCTTTTTAATTCGCTATAGCGTTTATCTCCAGTCGATAAATGATAGAGAATTATGGGTTTCCAGTAGCCGCCAATTTTTTCCATTACATAAGTTACAGGGCAGGTGTCAAGAGCATATTGCTTATTTTCCTGTATAGTCGAGGCTTCTTTAATTGCTGTCATGATACATACTTTAGGGTAAGTACTTGTATAAAAGTAAGTACAAAGATACCTTTGTTATTATTAATAAAAAACAATTTAAGATGAAAATTATAATTTCAGGTTCGTTAGGGAACATTGGTAAACCATTGACAGAAAAATTAATTGCTTCCGGACACCATATTACAGTTATAAGCAGTAATGCAGATCGAAAAGCAGAAATAGAAACTTTAGGAGCTATTGCTGCAATTGGCTCTGTTACTGATGCAGAATTTTTGGCAGCAACTTTTGTGGGAGCAGATGCACTTTTTGCAATGACACCACCCAATTTGGGAGGTTCAAATGTAATTGCGAATACCGTTAATGCAGGTAAAGCTTTTGCAAGTGCGATAAATAAAGCAGGAGTGAAGCGAGTTGTCATGTTAAGCAGTATTGGTGCAGATCAGGAAAATGGAACTGGACCCATAGCCGGACTTCATCAAATCGAAAAAATCTACAATGAATTGGAAAATGCAAATGTGACTTTTTTACGTGCGGGATTCTTTTTTACTAATTTATATAATGATGTGCCAATGATAAAAGGTGCCGGAATTATAGGAGCCAACTATACTGCAGATACAAAAATGCCGTTGGTACATCCAAAAGATATTGCTTTGGCTGCAGCCGAAGAATTACAGAAAGAGACAACAGGAAAAAATATCCGATACATTATTAGCGATGTTCGCACGCCAGATGAAATCGCAAAAACATTGGGAACCGAAATAGGAAAAACAGATTTAAATTGGATTGAATTTTCAGATGAACAATCTTTGCAGGGAATGACACAAGCCGGATTGCCGGAAGAAATTGCAGCTTTGTATACCGAAATGGGTTCTGGTTTAAGAAATGGAAAAATTTCACATCATTTTTTAAGCAACGTTTTTTCAGTCGACGGAAAAATAACACTGGAAGACTTTGCGAAAGAATTCGGAGAAAGATTTTAATATTTATCTGATTTGGTTAAAGCTTTTGTTTAACATCTCTTTAAAAATCAGTTTATTAGCAAGTGTTAAGTGATTTAACGCAACTAAATTGCATAAGTAAATATTGATATAAAAGCCAAAAAAGCCGTCAAATTAAATTTGACGGCTTTTTAAATATAATCTAAATTTTCTAAGTTGAAAAAGTTAATCCTTTAGCTTTAAAATTGCTAAACAAAGTCTGACGAGCGCCACTCACTGTTTCTTCAGTTCGATAAATGCTGCACCAGAATTTAATCAGGATTTTGTATTTTCCTTCAGAAATAGAAGTATAATAAATTTGAGAAGTTTTGTTGCTATTTACCAACGCAAGACTTTCCAAAGATTGACTGATAATTTCATTAATAGCATCAGGAGTTGTTTCTCCAGTCACTTCGATGGAAATGTCGACCAGTTTAAAATTATCGGTATAAGTCCAATTGGTAATATTTTGCGATAATAAGTTACCATTCGGAATAATAATTTCGGCACCATTTGGCGCATTTATTTTTGTCGTACGCAATCCCATCGACTTTACACGACCTGATTCTGAACTAATATCAATAACATCTCCAATTTGAATTGGTTTATCAAAAATCAAAATAATACCCGAAACGAAATTATTTACGACATTTTGAAGTCCAAGTCCAACACCCACACCTAACGCTCCTAAAAGTATGCTTAATTTATCCAGTGGCATTCCTGAAGCTGCAACAGCCAAAAGATAGCCAACAATCAATACAACAAGACGTGTAATCAGTAATTTTGAGTGTTGCCTTTTGTTGACGTTTTCTTCATTTTCGTCATCAATTTCACCAAAAAAGTAAGCTACATATTTTTGCAGTAAATGCGCAACCCAAATAATAATAAAAAACAAAACAATATTGCCCAGCGTAAATGTGATACTTCCAATGGTATTTGGATGACTAAGTATCGATGCCATCGAAGTTCTTAAAGATTCCCAAATATTCAGGTTAGAAGCAATTACAACCAGCCACATATAACTGATTACAATGATAAACGGTTTTTTTAGTGTTTCCGATAAATTTTCATGATCAAAAATCTTTTCAATTCCGCCTTTAATTCTCGTAATGTAAATTTGTAAAATAATGATCTCTAAAATTATTTTCAGAAGAACACTCAAGGCTACAATTTGTGTAAGCGATATAAAAGCAGTTAAACTTAACATGTTTGAAATGGAAACCCTTCCAAAAATATTATGCAATATTGAAAGCACATTGAGACCAATAAAAATTATGGCAGCCCATTTAAAAAAACCTTTGATGTATAATTGCTCTTTTAAGCTCTTAATTTGAACTAAGCCATATCTTATACCCAAAATATTAATTAAGATAAAAGAACAGCGTTGAAATAAGCCTACGCCTATAAATAAATCTAAAAAGCAAAGAATAAAAAACAATCCCAAAAGTAATAGCCAATTTCTCATTGATACGGCCGACCATCTGTTTTTAAAAAGTATTGTGATAAGTCCAAGTAAAATTAAATGCAGAAATTCTATAAATAGTGCCGGCGCATATAAATTGCCCACAACAGCAATGTTCAGACCAATTACGGCAACCGGAACAATAACGCCTCTGTTTAAATATTTGAAATTAAATTGTGATAAACTCTCACTATGTCCGTTTTCTTTCAGGTATTTTAAATTGCGGGAAATATACCAGCCCAGGATTCCCATAAAAAAAGCAAGAGCAATTAAACCGCCGGCGCGGTAGCTTAAGTAATAAGCCGCAACACTTTCTTCAATGATTACTTTTGCCCCGATGTTTTGTGCGACATTCTTTTTCGGTACAGAATCACTTATGCTCCACAAAAAAGGATATTCTTTTTTTCGCATGCTAATTCCGGACTGTTCTAATTTATTGTCGACTGTAATTAAAGCATTCGATACAGCAATTTTTCTTTCAACAGTTAGTCTTTTGTTGTTGTTTAAAATACCCTGATTTTTTGTCATCAGGCTGTCAGTGGCTTTGTATCTTTTTCTAAGATTTGCAAATTCTTCTTTGAACTGTTTACGGCGAATGGTATCTTTTATCAGCGAAACCAGGATTTTATCCTTACGCAACTCAATAAAACGGTTCTTGATTTTATCCAGATTCTCATTTCTTAAGTTGATGGCAGTATTTTGTTCTTCCAGCTCCTGTTCGATTTCTTTTAAAACAATGCGGTACATTTGCTGGTTACGTGCATTTGGATTCGCGCCCTTTACGCTGTTTAAAATTAAATCAAGTTTGCTTTGGGTTCTTTTAATTTCTGCAAACAAGTGATGACTTGCTCCATCAAAATCAGCATCGTTAAAAGCAGTTTCCATAACGGCGCTTGCTTTTTCGATCGCCATTAAATAATCACTGTCTGTCGCACTTTCTTCAAATAATTTCGAACGGGTTTCTTTCTTCGGAATTTCCTTTTTTACAGTATCCGTTTGCGCAAAGGATAGGGGCGCAAAAAACAATCCGATGAACAAAGTCAGCAGACCAATAAAATTTCTTTTTACAATCATAATTTTTGTGTGAATTAGGGGTGGCCAAATTTAGATTTTTTTACCAAACTTTCGACACAAAATTTGAAGATTTAAAGCGAGGTTCATTTAAAGATTCTGATTTCATTTTCGAACTAAAAACAGACTACATAAAAAAGTAAAAAAACACACTTTTTAACCGAAATTAAAAATGTAACTTTTGTGTAACTTTTTTATAAATATACTGTTTACCAGATTTTTATTATTTGTTATTTAAACTCATAGTATAGTATACATTAAAAAAAATCCAATTGCTTAAAATTGGATTTTTTTATTATTTTTGAAATAAAATTTTAAATGGAAATTACATTTTCTTTTTAATTTTAATTCTCCAAAAGCAATATACAGTAATCAAATTTATGATGGCTAAAATCCATACGACAGTACTGCTGAAAAAGCTTTGATAAGTTTCTCCATTGAGAATTTCGACAAAAGGAACCGTAATGAGAGCGTCTAAAATCAAGACTGTCACCGACATTATAATTCCAAGCAGCAATCCATGAATTTTATTGCCCTTTTTATAATAATAATGCAGTTTCATTTGAATACAACACCATCATTATCATTACAATTACAGCTTTTGATTTAAATGAATAATTTATTATAGGAACAAAACTTAAAATAAAGAAAGAAGCACTTACACACGCCCAAATAAAAATGCCCGGCAACAGAATCTGAAGGTATTTCATCTTAATAAATCTGAACGTTTACGGTTTTCCAAATTCCTGTTTTTGCGGCTTCTTTTGCGTAGGTCGAAAAGTCAGTTGGTTTTCTTTCCAGCACCTTTTCAATATCGTTTGTAATAGTAGAATTTCTTCCGTCTAAAACCTGTTCAAACAGATAATTAATAAGCCAGATATGATCGTCAGGAACCTGATATTCGTGAAGCATTTGCTTATACTCTTCTAAAGATAATGCCTGAAACTGAATCTCTTTATTGCAGGCTTTTGCAATTATGGCGACAGTTTCGGGAAAAGTTAAAAGTTCAGGACCTGTAAGTTCATAAGTCTGGCCATTATGTTTATCATCTAAAAGACATGCTGTAACAACATCAGCAATATCGTTAGCATCAGTAAAAGGTTCAAGTGCTTCGGCTCTTGGCAGGGCAACAAAACCTGACATAATTGGTTCTAAAAAAAAGCTCTCGCTAAAGTTTTGATTGAACCAGCTTGCCCTTACAATAGTCCATTTTTTAGCTGTAGACTTTATGATTTCTTCACAGACCTGCGCTTCTTTTTCGCCTCTTCCGGATAATAAAACCATCTTTTCAACGCCTAGTTTTGTCGCTAAAAAGCTAAATTTCCTAATAATTTCTACAGCTGAAGGAACCGCTAAATCGGGCTGAAATGTAATGTAGACAGTATCTATTTTGTCCAGAGCCTTGATCCAGGTTTCGGGATTTTCCCAGTCAAAAGGAATTTCTGCCGTACGAAAAGCCGGTCTGATTTCTATTTCTGTATTATTTTTTAAACGTTCAATAACGCGGCTTCCGGTTTTTCCGTTTGCGCCAATTACTAAAATTTTTTGTGTTTTCATATCAATATTTTTTAAGTTGAATATTGATACAAAGGTGTTTGAATATTTACGAAAGTATTTGTTGCAAAAGAATTACGATTTGTTTGAAAAGCATTTTTGTCTGACATCGTTAGGACGTATTCCAAACTTTTTAAAAAAAGCGTTTGAGAAAGAACCCAGGCTTTCATAACCCACATCCCAGGCGGCTTCCTGTACTGTTTTATCGCTATTCTGTAACAGTTCATAAGCCTTATTAAGACGTTCTCCCTGAATAAATTTAAAGACAGGAATACCAAATAACTCCTTAAAGTTCTTTTTTAATTTGGTACTGTTAAGTCCAACCATTTTAGAGAGTTGCGTTATAGATGGAGGCTGTGAATAATGATGTGTTACGATTTCTTTTGCCTGAAAAAGTTTTTGTTTGTCTTTCTCCGAAAAATCACTTTTCTGGTCACTTGCAAGTAATCCGTAAAAGTGAGAAAGAAGTTCGTTTATCTGGCTTTTCAAAAATAACAATCTCGTATTTCCGGTATAAGTTGTGTTAAAGATTTTTTGAACGGCTAGCTGCATATCAAGTGTCATATGAAAAGAAGGACCTTTTACAAAATGTTCTTTTGGATGCAATAAATCGGGCAAATGCTTCTCAAAAATCTCTTTCTCTGCGGGAGATAATAAGTGCATGTTTTTTAATTTAGAAAAGATGCTAATCGATTGTAATGGCTTATCAGGTTCTATTTTATGAGCAAATTCCACTTTCTGATTTCCGAAAAAACAAATTGCCAAACCAGTTGTATTGGTTAAATATTTGGTTTGATGGTTGTGCTTTATCTGCAATTCTACATTTCCGGAACCATAAAAAGCAAAACCTACGGCGTCACCATCAATCTCGCATTTTTGAACAAATGTTTTTGATGCGTTTGATTGTTCAATCAAAACAATAAAATCGTTTAATTCAATAATATCTGTTGTCATTGTTGATATTGTTTTGGTCGGAAAAAGCTAAATTTTGAATGCTAATATAGAAAAAAAATTACGAGATGCTAGTCTGAGAAAATGGTCGTTTCCTGTTTTTCTTGTTTCAAAATCGACACATATGTTTCATTTTATAGAATGAAACCTGTTTCTGAAATTTTGCTTTAGAGTTATTAATAATTTAGTGTTCAACAAAATATAATAAATTATATTCCAATATTTTATCCTGTTTCTATTTGTTTTGAGGATTTAAATTTTACCTAATTCATTTAATACAAAAACGTATATGTGTCTTCCCAACGAATTGTATAATGCAAAATTTGCTGAATATATTGAATCTCTTAAGATTTTATATTTAGTAGATGATAAATTTAAAACAATGTGCGATGATTACTGCAACAGTAAAGTAAATAGTGAAAAATACAGGAAAAAGTTCGAGAAAGATTTTCGCCATAAACTGGAATATGAAAACTTATCTAAAGAATTAGAAGAAGAAATACTGATTTATCTCATAAGAAAAGAATAAAGAGTTGTAAATCATTTATTTGAAGAATTAAAATCTTAAAGCAATCAATATATTATGAAAAAAAGACTTTCTATACTAGCCCTATTAAGTTTTGTTTTGATTTTGTTTTCCTGCAAAAAGGATAAAAAAGATAATGAACTTGCCGAAGTAATAAAGCCATCAACAGCAGATTCTGTTGCCACAGCAGACATTGGCTGGCCGCGCGAAGTAAGTGCAAATGGCTCAAAATTAGTGTATTATCAGCCACAGGTAGATAAATGGAAAGATTTTAAAGAACTAACTGCAGAAGTAGCTTTTTCACTTACTCCAAAAGATGGAAAAGAAGTATTGGGAGTCGCATCTCTGGAGGCTGAAACTTTGGTAGACAAAGATTCAAGAAACGTTTTTTTCAAAAATCTGAAAGTTACAGACGTCAGATTTCCTGCGCTTGATGAAAAAAAGGAACCTGAAATGGAGAAATTATTCAAAGAACTGATTCCCAAAAGCGGTAATCCAATAGCTTTAGACCGGGTTATGGCTGATTTAAGCAAAAATAATAGTCCTGCGAAAGGCGTAGCGGTTAAAAACGATCCTCCACAAATTTTTTATAGTTCAAATCCATCTATTTTGCTGACTGTGCAGGGCGAACCGGTTTTGGCTCCCATAGAAAAAACCAATCTGAGTTATGTCGTAAACACCAATTGGGATTTATTTTTTGATAAACCTTCTAAAAAGTACTATTTGCTTGTCGAAAAAGTTTGGCTTACAAGTACAGATTTAAAAGGAAAATGGACAAAAACCGCAAGTTTGCCTAAAGAAATGAGCAATTTACCATCGGGTCAAAACTTTGATGATGTCAAAAAAGAGATTCCGCCTTCCAGTCAAAACGAAAATTTAGAGATTTTTTACAGCGATAAACCTGCAGAACTTATTGCCGTAAACGGTGCACCAAAATTTGTAAAAATTCCGGGAACGCAGTTAATGTACATCGACAATACTGATAATGATGTTTTTGCAGATGAAAAAGACGGTCAATATTATGTGCTATTGTCAGGCAGATGGTTTAAATCTAAAGAATTAAAAGGCCCATGGACCTATGCAACTACAAATTTGCCTGCAGATTTTGCAAAAATCCCTAAAGATTCTCCACGTGCAAACGTCTTATCATCGGTACCGGGAACTCAGGAAGCTACGGATGCCGTGATGCTCGCTCAGGTACCCACGACTGCGATAGTAAAAAAGGCCGACGCAGAAGCTAAGGCAAAAGTTAATTACGACGGCGCCCCTCAATTTAAGCCAATTGAAGGAACATCACTTCAATATGCAAGCAATACGCAGGAAAAAGTGATTAAGGTAGGCGATATGTACTATCTGTGTTTTCAGGCTGTTTGGTTCATGTCTACAACGCCAAACGGCCCATGGAAGGTGACAAATTCTGTACCGACAGAAATATATACTATTCCTCCAAGTTCTCCGGTTTATAATGTAACGTATGTTACACAAACCAATGTTACCGATACTACGGTAGAAAGCAGTACAACAGCGGGTTATTTTGGTGCTTTTATAGTTGGTGCTATGTTTGGCGCCGTATTAACTTATGGAACAGGGTTTTACTATCCGCCTTATTTTTATTACGGCCCAATGTATCCAATTTACCGTCCGTGGCCATGCACATATGGTGTTGGAGCGGTTTACAACCCGTGGACAGGAGGCTGGGCAGCCGGCAGGGCAGTTTATGGACCCTACGGTTCTGCAGGATCTGCGGCCTGGTACAATCCGGCAACGGGACGCTATGGGCGTGCAGCAAGTGTTCAGGGATGGTACGGAGGGCGAACTGTGGCACACGCTTACAATCCGTGGACAGGAAATTACGGAGCTACTGCTCAGGGACATAATGCTTATGCACAATGGGGACATTCTGCTGCATCAAATGGACGTGATTGGGTAGAGTCAGGGCATATTACAACAAGACAGGGAAGTGTAATTGGTTATAAAACTTCGGGTGGAAATGAGGGTGTTATCACGCATCACAGAGGCGGCGGAACAACAATTCATACTAACAACAATCTCTATGCAGGGCACGACGGACACATTTATAAAAAAGATGCCAACGGAAACTGGAGCCATTACAACAACGGAAACGGAGGCTGGACACAAGCTGGAACCTTAGGTTCTACGCAGCGATCCGGAGATAAAATTCAGAGTAGCGGTGAGAGAATTAAAAATAATAATCTTCAAAATCCGGACAAAGTTTTAGGTCAGCCCAACAAACCACTTGGAGAACCGGGTCGTGCTAACACGATTGAAGGACTTAATCATTCTGATTTTGCCAGAGGAAGAGGAGAAGCACAAACGCGAAATTTTCAAAATTTTCAGCGCAGCGGAGGATTAGGCGGAGGCGGTTTTAGAGGCGGAGGCGGCTTTCGGGGAGGACGCAGGTAAAAGAGTATTACTTTATTTTGGTTAGTTTTATGCAGAGTTTAGGATTATTTTTCTAAACTCTGCATTTTTTTATGGTGGAGTTCTAATTCAGCGATAATCTGCCTTTTCATTGTTGTATGAACATAATCTTTTGCTTCAGCATACGAAATGTCATACTTTCTTGCAAGATCTTGTAAATGAGCTGGAAAGGGAGTGAGAATTTTATCATAATAAACATCAAGTTCATTGTTTTTTGGCATTTCAAATTTTAATTTAATCTGAAATCTTCGTAATAAAGCTGTGTCAATATTGTGATAATGATTTGTTGCGCAGATAAGTAAGCTTTCGCTTGGCAAATAGTCGATTAACTGAATAATGGTATTTACCAGACGTTTCATTTCGGCCACATCTTTGTCTTCGCTGTCCCGGCTTTTGCCTATCTGATCAAATTCATCGAGAAATAAAACTGCTCTTTCGCGAATGGCTTTGTCAAAAATCGCTTTTACATTTTTTGAAGTTTCCCCAATTCTGGCATTGATTAAAGTACTCAGATTAATGATCACAATATTTTTTCCTAAAGCTGTTGCAATTGCTTTTGCAGTCGTTGTTTTGCCACAGCCGGAATGTCCGTGAAGCATTATCTTGTTGTCAACCTGAAGATTATATTTTTTTAATTCATCAAGATATTGATGTTCCTTTATGATTTGCAGTAGAGCAGCTTTGTTTTCATCGCTAAAAAGCAAATCATTCAGGGCGATTTTTTCGGTATCGGTTACGGTAAGTTCGTATAGATTCATTTAGCATTTAATTTGCTGCAAAATTAGATTTTATTCTGCAATATTCTCGTTCCAGATTTCTTTTCCTAAAAACCGGTTCCCAAAAATAGAAGTTCCAATCCGAACCAGATTTGAACCTTCGGCTATAGCCAGTTCTAAATCCTGCGACATTCCCATAGAAAGCTTTAAATCAGTTATATCTTCTATTTTTTCAGCATAAATTTGATCTCTTATTTCTCGTAATAAACGAAGTGACGGCAGCATTTTTTCTTTTTCGGCATCTAGCAACCCAATTGTCATTAATCCTTTTATTTTTAGAGTGTTGTATTTTATTATTTCCTGAATAAAAGGAATTATTTCTTTCGGAGATAATCCAAATTTGCTTTCTTCAAATGAAGTATTAACTTGTACATATACGTCGAGACTTCTGTTTTCTTTTTGCAATTGTTTGTGTAATTCCTGCGCCAGCTGCAAGCGGTCGAGGGATTGAATGCAGGTTACGTATTTCAAAACCTCTTTTACTTTGTTGGTTTGCAGATGGCCAATAAAATGACGTTCAATATGTAAATCCTTTAATTCGTAGTCCTTATCCCGAAATTCCTGCATTTTATTTTCGCCAATTAAAGTTTCTCCGGCTTCAATTGCAATTCTGATTCTTTTTGCAGGAACAGTTTTAGTGGCCAGTAAAAGCTGAACATCTGCTGCATTTCTGCCAGAAACTTTACAGGCATTTTCGATGCGATCGTGAACCTGCTTCAAATTAAAAAGAATATCTTCTTTCATAATACAAAATTACAGCTGATCTGGAGTATAAATATAATCCAGTTTGTTCTATTTTGAATAGTCCAGTCTGGCTGTTTTTTAAATAAAATGAAATCGTAACTGGACCAGTAAACACTTATAAACGACAAAACTGGATGATTTAATGGTTAGGTATCCTGACTAATTTTGTCCTGTAAATAAGTTTAATCAAAAACAAATCACAATGAGCAAATCAATTTTTTACCACGCAGGATGTCCAGTTTGTATAAGTGCAGAACACGACATTTTAGATTTAATTAATCCTTCGAATGTTGAAGTAGTTAACATTGGAACAGACAGAGCCAAGATCGCCGATGCACAGCAAGCGGGTGTAAAATCAGTTCCGGCATTAGTAACGCCAAGCGGAAATGTATTGCATATCAATTTCGGAGCTTCTATGGAAGATGTTATCGGATAAATAAAAAAACCTCCTTGGATCCTTCAGAGGGGTTATTTAATTCAAAAGAAAGAATTCTAAATAAAAAACAATAGTATGAAAGTAGCAGTGTGGGATACTTATGTAACCCGAAAAGACGGAAAAATTATGCATTTTGACATTCTGGTTGATGATGATAATTATGATGCCAATCAGGTTTTTGAATATGGTAGAAGTTACCTTAAATCTGTTTTACAGGAAGGTCAGCCCTTGACAGCAAATGAATGCAGATTTTGCCACATCGATCAGGCACCTGCAGAAGTAGAGAATCAAATACTTAAAAATGGATTTTCGATCATTGAAATGGAAAACTGTTACTAATGATTCGACTTTAGGATTATTAATTCAATAGACTGAAAGTGGGGGCTTTCAGTCTATTTTTATTCGATATTTTAGTATGGAAAACAGCTTTAATTTAAAAAGAGACCACAATAATTTAGACGGAAAAATTGTAGCCGGTTTCGAACGCTTATCTCAGGTTTTCAGGGTTTTATTATGGGAAAAAGCTAAAAAATATGATTTGAGTCCCATACAGATTCAGCTTTTGATATTTCTGAAACACCATTCCGGGAACAAATCAACGGTAAGCTATCTGGCCAAAGAATTTAACCTGACAAAAGCGACGGTTAGCGATACCATTAAAATTTTGGAACAGAAAAATTATGTACTTAAGCAAACCAATGCAAGCGATACCAGAAGTTACACGATCGAATTAACTGCAGCAGGTTTAGAAATTGTTTTACGTACCGAAGATTTTACAGATCCGTTGTATGATATTGTTACTGATACATCTGAAAATGATAAAATGGTCTTATGGCAAAATATTAGTTTCTTAATTCAGCAATTGCATGCGCTGCAAATTATCAGTGTGCAGAGTACCTGCTACAACTGCCATTATTTTTCGCAGCAAAATGGAGGCAGCCATTGTAAATTAATGGAAATGCCATTACAAAGTAAAGACATTAGACTGGATTGTAACGATCATAAACCGTTACGATTATAAGTATTTGGCAAGCGCTATAATACCTTCTTCCATTTGTTGTTCTGTAAGTGAGGCATATCCCAATCGAAATCCTGATACAGGACTGCCAAAACTAAATTTCTCCGGATTCATGATTTTAATGCCTTTGCCAAGCAATTCTTCACAAACTTTTTTTACATCGATGTTTTTATTCGGAACCATCCAAAATGCTAAACCTCCTTCGGGTTTTACAAAAGTGATTTTATCTTTAAGATGAAGATTACAGAGCGTTTCAAAATGATCTCTTTTTGACTTATAAATCAGGTTTGTTTTTTTTAGATGTCTTTTAATTTTGCCTTCGTTGATAAGATGTAGAACCGCTTCTTCCATAATATTATCGCCCTGTACATCGATTATCCTACGGTGATTGGCTATTTTTTGAATATTTCCGGATGAACTTGCGACGTAACCAATACGCAATGCCGGAGCGACAATTTTGCTTAAAGTACCAATGTAGATAAAGTTCCTGGCATTGCTGTAACTCGAAATAGGCAGAATGGGACGTTGCCCAAAATGGAACTCATGATCATAATCGTCTTCAATAATTGTAAATCCGTATTGATTGGACAATTCAATAAGTTTAAGTCTCTTTTTCAGACTCATCGTAACAGTAGTTGGAAACTGATGATGTGGCGTAACGTAGATTGCTTTTATATTTTGATTGTTTTTGAGATGACTTTCAACTTCATCCAAATCTAAGCCATCTGTAGTAATATTTACAGGAAGCAAGCTCGCACCGGCATTTTCAAAAGCTTCCCATGCAGGTTTATAACCCGGATTTTCGATCATTACCAAATCACCTTTAGAGAGTAAACAATGTGCCGCAAGATACATCGCCATCTGGCTGCCGCGCGTAATGCAAATTTCATCGAGCGATACATTCATCCCTCTTTTAAAATTCAGCATCTGAACTATGGCTTTTCTAAATTCAATATTTCCGAGTTCATTGCTGTAACCCATAATTTGCCACCGCGATTTTCTGTTAAATATTTCGCGGTAAGCTCGAGCCAGATCATTCATAGGAGCGAGACGGCTGTCGGGAAGTCCGTCATCAAAAATAAGATGGGGTCTTGTGTCTTCGGCTGTATTATTTATTTGTTCGGTCGTTTTTTTAGTCGGAACAATTTCAGGCAAAATATCAGCAATGAAAGTACCTTTTCGATCCATGGTAATCAGCCAGCCTTCGGCAATAAGTACATCAAGCGCTTCGATTACGGTATTTCTGTTTACATTTAAAAGTGCGGCCAATTGTCGGCTTCCGGGTAAAGCATTACCACTTGTCAATTTACCGGATTTTATTGCAATGATAATAGCGTCAGCAATTTGCAGATAAAGCGCTTTGTCTGATTTTTTATTTAGTTGAATTTCAAACTGCCATGGTCGTAACATCTGGACTAGTTATTTATATTTAAACTGTGTTATATCGATAGACCAAAGTTACGATAATTTTGTGATGCAATAATGCAACAACTTAAATAAAATTAACATGGAATCGAATGAAAAAAAATTCTCATCAAAAGATTTTCACCAAACTTTTGCAAGACCAAATTTTGTAATGCCCGAAAAATTAATTCACAGAAATGTAGAAAATGCCGGCAAACACAATCAGTTTTCAACAGAAAGAAAGCACCCTGTATTTTTTGTGGATTTGCCAAGCAAAAACGTAAGCATGACGATTGGCGGATTGTTGCCAGGACAATTAACAAACAGGCACAGACATACTTACGAAACACTTTTGTACGTAATTGAAGGTTCAGGATTTACTGAAATAGAAGATCAGAAAGTGGAGTGGAAGGCAGGCGACGCCGTTTATATCCCATCATGGACCTGGCACAGGCATCAAAATCTCAGCGATACCGAAAGTGCTAAATATATTGCGACCGAAAATGCACCTCAATTGCAAAATTTGGGAGTAGCACTAAGAGAAGAAGAAGGTAGAGATTTATAAAACAGCAAACCATGAAAAATACAAAATTTAAAGGAATTATCGCTTACCCTATTACTCCTTTTGATGAAAATGAAAAGGTTGATATCCTGCTTTACAAACAATTACTGGAACGATTGATTGTATCTGATTCTCATGCCGTTGCTCCGTTAGGAAGCACAGGCGTGATGCCTTATTTGAATGATGAGGAAAAAGAAGCTATTACAGAAGCCACTGTTTCGCAAGTAAATGGAAGAGTTCCGATTTTAGTTGGAGTTTCTAATTTAACCACAGAAAGAACTATTTACCACGCAAAAGCTGCTGAAAAAGCGGGTGCAGATGCCGTAATGATTATCCCGATGAGTTACTGGAAACTAAGTGATGATGAAATCGTAAAACATTATGATGCTGTGGCAAAGCAAATTTCTATTCCAATAATGGCATACAATAATCCGGCTACTGCGGGCGTAGATATGTCGCCTTCATTATTAAAAAGGCTACTTGAAATTTCGAATGTAACAATGATAAAGGAAAGCACCGGAGATGTACAGCGAATGCATTATTTAAAGAAAGAGCTAGGGGATGATGTCGCATTTTATAATGGTTCAAATCCGTTGGCACTTGCTGCGTTTGCAGCCGGAGCAACAGGCTGGTGTACAGCGGCACCCAATTTAATTCCGGAATTGAATAGTGCTTTGTACAATGCAATTCAGAAAAATGATCTTCAGGAAGCTCAAAAATTGTTTTATCAGCAAATTGATTTACTACGATTTATTGTAGAGAAAGGACTTCCAAGAGCGATTAAGGCAGGATTGCACATTCAGGGCATTGAAGGCGGACATCTCAGAAAACCTTTGCAGCCTTTAATGGAAAACGAAATTAGTGAACTTAGCACTATTTTGAAATTAGTTAATAATTAGATTAAATATTGAAAGGGAACGTTTATTACAAACGCTCCCTTTTCTTTTATAAAAAATAACCAAAAACTTAATAATAAAGTTTGGCTATTTTTAATTTTAAAATTCTCCCTTTTTCATGTAAGGCTGACCCCAAAGTATACTTTGCATTAAAACGCTTTTCACCCAGGCGTTGTACATTTTGTCTACATCGGCTGCACTTGCTCCGGTTTTTGCCAAAAATGGTTTGAGCGTGGTAGTAACCGGAATGGTTAAAGCGGGAATGTAGCGATAGTTAATAATAGGTACAGAAGTAACTTTGTCTGTTTTGTTTTTCTTGGTTGTGTAATGTCTCAGTCCAATTTCATATTGGTAGTTAAGCCAGTTTTGATCGTACTTAGCCTCAGCAGTTTGAAGAATCCACACCTTAAAACGCGCTCTTACTTTTGCCAAATATTCTCCGTCTGGTTTTCCGGTTTTTGTGTTGCCAAAAAAATAAACCAATTGTGGTGTCGATGCCACAAATCCGTACCAAACGTCCAGAATTGCATCAGTTTGACCTTCAAGAATGTCGTGGCTCATTCGTAAATACTTTACATCTTCTTCAGAAAAAAGTAAAGATTGCTCCAGAAGCTTTAATTCTTCAAGTGTAAATGGCGATTTGGCCACTTCTTTAGTTCCGTAAGTGTAACCGTGTGGTGCTTTTGTTTCCTGCGCTGTAGCCTGCAAGGTTATAATAAGCAATGTTGCTACTAATAAAAATTTTGATTTCATTTGATTTGATTGGTTTAGCATTTATAATGTAGATTTTTTGATTATCCTTTAACGTCGGCAAGTGTTGCTCCGAAGTTAATATGAAGGACATTTCCCTGAGGGGTAACTAAAGCCGGAACCGATTTTACTCCTGCATTTTCTGCCTCTGCAATACGGCTTTTGTCTTCTCCAAAATGCACTACTTCTACATTTGATTCTCCAATTAAACTAATGATTTCCTGTTCAGCGGTTATGCAAACCGGACATCCTGCGTGATAAAAAATTGCTTTTTTCATTTTTTAAGTTTTTATGTTATGACTTTATCGTCATGACAAACTTAGGTAGGTATCCTAACTAAAAAATGATCCAGTTTTTTGATTTATGACGCTAAACTGGTTTTAAACGTTTTGTTTAGCTGTCAATTATCAGATTTAGAATTTAAACTAATTCCAAAAGTTTTTCGGTATTTATTACAGTGGCAAATTCATTATGCAAACTCGCTAAGGTGGTTTGATGCATCAATTCAGAATCAAATTTTTCTCCGTTAATTCCAATTCTGTCGAATGTAGCGGTGGCATCAGCAATTAGAAAAGTTTCGTACCCATAATTTCCTGCCATTCTTGTAGTAGTAGAAACGCAGTGGTTTGTAGTTAAACCGACAATGACAAGGTTGGTTATTCCTGCTGTATCAAGCCTTTCTTTTAAATCGGTTCCGATAAAAGCGCTGTTCACATTTTTTACAATTACAGGTTCGGCAGCAATTGGTTTTACTTCATCTTTAATTTCAAAACCGGGATTAGACTGGTTCAACTTTGAATTGGGATGAATAGAACTGTGAACAATATGAAAAATGGGCAATTGAAGTGATCTCCATTTTTCAAGAATTTGAGCCATCTTTATTTCGGCATCTTTATTGTTTCGGTTTCCGCCCCAAAAATCTTCTTCATTAAAACCTTTTTGAACATCAATTAAAAGTAAAGCGGGATTTTTGTCTCTAAGTTTCATTTGTTTATTTTTTTATTATTAGATTACAAATGTACTTTGGTAGTTACTATTGAAAAAGGACAAACGATAGTCGTTTTAAGCCAATTGCTAATGGCTTTTAAATATCTTCAGGAATTGCATAATTAATTATGCTGATCGAGTAAGATTCTCAATTGTTTCGAAGTTTTGTAACCGCATAAATGCGCAATATGCTCTATTTTATAATCTGAATTTGCCAGAAGACTTTTGGCTTTTTCAATTCTCAGTTTAGTTCGGTATTCGGCAATAGTAATTCCGGTTTCTTTTTTAAAAATGCGAGTAAGATTTCTCGGACTGATGAATACCAAACCGGCTAAGAATTCAATATTTGAAGTTTTTTCTAAATTATAAATTATCCAATCCTGAATGGTATGAATTTTTTCGTCGCGATGGTTTCTGTTTTGCAAGTAAACACTTTCCTGATCATCAGTTCCGTTTCTTCTTTTATATACCACAAGTTCTTTGGCGATTGCGGTTGCGGTATCTTTACCGTGTCGTTCTTCGATTAAAAATAAAGCCAGATCAATTCCCGTCACAATTCCGGCACTCGTATATATATTATCCGATTTGGTAAAAAGTGTATTTTTTTGTGGTTTTACAAGAGGAAAATCTTTCCTGAACTTTTCAATAAATTTCCAGTGCGTAGTACATTCTTTATCATCCAAAAGACCCGATTTTGCAAGCAGAAAAGCGCCCGTACAAACACTGCAAATTGCAGCTTGATTTTCATTTGCCTGATGCAGCCAATCGAAAAACAAATCACTTTCTGGAAGGACATCTATTTGCTGTGTACTAAATCCTGAAATGATGATAATATCGGCTTTTTGAGGAACAGTTTTCGTAAAATGAATTAAGGAAGAAAGTGCTAAACCAGAGTTTGATTTCATTGAAAATTCATTGCTTACAAACTTTAGTTCATAACCGCAGCCCAGATTATTTGCTTCCTGAAATACTTCTACAACCCCACTTAAATCAAGTAAAGAGATTTGTTTTGGAATATAAAAATAAACTGTTGATTTCAATTTTGTCATTGTAAGAAAGTCTGTTTTTATTTTAATTTTTCCTTAAAGAAATCAATAGTTCTTGTCCAGGATAAAACAGCTGCAGCTTCGTCGTAGCGTGGTGTTGTATTATTATGAAAACCATGATTGACATTAGGATAAAAGTAAGCTGTGTTTTCTACTTTATTTTTGTTGAGCACTTCCTGAAATGCCGGCCAGCCTTCGTTTACCTTAGTATCTAAACCTGCGTAATTTAATAAAAGCGGAGTAGTTATTTTTTCGGCTTCTTCCTTGGTAGGCTGCCCACCATAATAAGGAACTGCCGCAAGTAAAGTGGGTATCTTTACAGCCATCATATTCGAAATCCATCCACCAAAACAAAATCCGACAACACCAACTTTACCATTGCAATCCGGATGTGATTTGAGATATTCGTAAGCGGCAATAAAATCTTCAAGCATTTCTTCGCGGGTACGTTTTTTTTGCAATTCGCGTCCTGCATCATCATTGCCGGGATAACCGCCTAAAGGCGATAAAGCGTCTGGAGCAAGTGTGATAAAACCTTCTATCGCTGCTCTTCGTCCAACATCTTCAATGTAAGGATTAAGGCCTCGGTTTTCGTGTACAACAATTATTCCGGGTAATTTCTTTTTAGTGTCAGAAGGCTGGGAGAGAAGTCCTTTAATTCTTCCGCCGCCTTTTGGAGAATTGTAATGTATATAAGCTGTTTTTAATCTTGGATCTTTAGGCGCAATCAATATACTGTCTACATAATTTGGCGTCATAAAACTTAAAAGCGAAGGCAGCGTAACAGCTCCTACAGCAAATATGGAAAGTTTTTCGACAAATTGCCTTCTGTTGATCTTATTGTGAGCATAATCATCATATAAATCAAATACTTCCTGACTGATATCTTCCTTGGTTAGTTTTTTCATGACTTTATTTTTGAAACTAATTTAAGAAATAAAGCTGGATTTTTTTGCCGCGAGTTACACGAATTTACACTAATAAAAAATTGTTTTTGCATAAGTGCAGAGAGAAAAAAAAGTGAGAATTCGTGAAATTCGTGGCAAACTTAAACCTTACATACTTTTAAGTTTTTTCATAAACACAGGAAATACTTCATTTAATTCTTCAAATAAAGGATTTTTGCGGTGTTTTAATTTCATTTCGCTAAATAATTTTAGTCCGAGGGCAAATTGAGTTGCTTCAGAATCATTTTCGAATATATTTTTGTCTTTTATTCTTTCGATAATGCCAAACATTTCGTCGTGATTTGTAAATTCTATTCCCAGTTCTTTTGCCGGTTCAGTTTCTCCGTTTGCGTATTGTTTTAAACTTAACGTAAGATAATATTTGTTTGCTCTTTTTTCCATGAGATTTAATTTTTAACCTTATTTAATCCATTTGTCGACGATTGCCTTAAAGGTTTCTTTGTATTGTTCGCCAACAGTAATTTCGGCCTTATCAATAAAAATTGAATTTTTACTTATAGCGCTAATTTTTTCAAGGGAAACAATATAAGAACGGTGCACTCTCATAAATTTTGAAGAAGGTAATTTTTCTTCTAATGCCTTTAAAGAGATGAGCGAAAGAATGGCTTTTTGCGAATCATCGAAATGTACTTTTACGTAATCTTTTAAACTTTCGATGTATGAAATATCTTTAAGTGAAATTCGAACCCATTGATATTCAACCTTCAGGAATATAAATTCATCATCTCCTGTAATTGTTTGAAAATGACTTGAAGAATCTTCTGTTATTTGCAAAACCTTATTTGAAGCACGTAAAAATTCTTCATAACTAAATGGTTTTAAAAGATAATCGACAGCATTTACGCGGTAACCCTCAATTGCATAATGATTATAAGCTGTTGTGAAAACGATTTTAGGCAGCGGGCCGGGTTGTTCCTGTAAAAGTCTGGCAAGCTCCATTCCGGTTAAGTTGGGCATATTAATATCCAAAAAAACAAGATCGGGCTGCTTTTCGCGAATTAAAGTAAGGGCTTCAACGGCATTATCGCAGCTTGCCGTTAATTCTAGAAAAGGCGTTTGCTCAATAAAAGTCTGCACCAATTTTAATGCAAGAGGTTCATCATCGACTGCTATACATTTTAATATTGTCATTATTTTAAAGTTATTTGCAGTTTTACATTATACATTCCGTTTTTGGCTATGCCTGAAACAAGTGAATGTTTGTGCGGATAAATTAAATGCAGTCTGCGTTTTGTATTTGTTAATCCAATTCCGCCTTCATCTGATTTCGAAGTTTTTTCGAAGTACGTATTTTCAACTTCAAATTCAAGCGTGCTTCCTTTTTGTCGAAGCGAAATGTGTATTTCACTTTTATCAGTCGCATGAACACCGTGTTTAAAAGCATTCTCCACTAAAGGTAGTAATAACATTGGAACAATTGGATAATCGTGGATCTTTTCCGGTATATCTGTCGTAATCGTTAATTTACTATTGGCGCGAAGTTTCATCAAAGCAATAAAATCCCGCATAAATTCGGCTTCTTTTAGCAAAGTTGTGGTTTCTTCTGTGCTGTAAAGTAAATACCGCATCATTCTGCTCAAAGTATGCAGTGCATTTCTTGAATCTTCAATATCTGTATAAGTAAGTGAATAAATGCTGTTTAGGGAGTTGAAGAAAAAGTGCGGATTAATCTGCGCCTTTAGCATTGCCAGCTCGGCCATTGTTTTATCCTGTTCCAGTTTTTGTTTGTGTTGTGCGGCTTTCTGCCAATGCTGTAACATAGCCCAGCTGGTACTGATTCCTAAAACCAATAAAGTCAGCATAAAAGCATAATTATCAAAATAAGGATTTCTATTTTTTTTGAAACCCAAAACAAGACTTATTTTAGCATGGAGATCTGTTTGTGACGTATAAAAGTAGGCGATCAGCTGCATGGCAATTATCGTCATAAAAGCCCAAATTAAAAAGGGAGAAATATTGTCTTTTATAATGGTTTTTGGAACAATGATTTTTGCATTAGAATAAAAAATAATGAACAATAAAATCAAGACAATAATCTGCCAAAGCCAGAAAACAGAAGGCAGGATAACATTCCAGGTTAGGGGAATGTAAAACAGCATTAGAAATCCCAATAATAGCCAGCCCAGAATGTGTAATCCTGCAAATAAATAGGGTCTAAAGATGTTTGTCCACATTATAAATTATATTTTTTTTGACAATATTACATTTTATTTGAATTGAATTGAGAAGCAATCGCTCAATAGAGATTTACAGTCTGTAAAAACCATATTAGAGCCGATGAGTTTTAAAATTAAACACTTGTTTAAATTGAAAAAAAATCCGTCGGTTCTCAGGTTATCTCTATCGATTGTGTCTGGCTTTTCGTCTATTCAATAAATTTTACGTACCTTAATTTAGTTATTTTGTTATCGTAAATTAGAAATCACACATTAATCCAATGAATAAGCAATCATTTTTAAGCCTTTTAGCAGCATCTATCTTAATCGCCTCGTGTGGTAAAAAAGATGACAAGGCAGCTCAGGCCGCAGCTGCCGCACAAGTTAAAGAATATAAAACCCTTACATTACAACCAGAATCAGCAACTTTATATACTGATTATCCGGCAAGTATACAGGGACAGCAAAATATAGAAATCCGCCCGAGAGTAGAAGGTTATATCGACAAAATTTTTGTTGATGAAGGTTCGGTAGTAAAAGCCGGACAGCCGTTATTTAAAATTAATGCTCCTCAATTTGAGCAGGAAGTTCGTACTGCAACAGCAAGCATTAAAAGCGCTCAGGCTGCAGTAAGTTCTGCAAAATTAGCGGTAAATAAGGTAAAACCTCTTGTCGAAAAAGAAATCATAAGTAAATACGAACTGGAAACAGCTCAATATAATTATGAGTCTGCAATGGCAACTTTGGCTCAGGCCAATGCAAGTCTGGTTAATGCACGAACTAATTTAGGTTATACTACCGTTACAAGTCCGGTTAATGGCGTTGTAGGTTCAATTCCGTTTCGTTTAGGAAGTTTAGTTAGCTCAAATACAGCCGATCCTTTAACTACAGTTTCAAGTATTGGCAACGTTTATGCTTATTTTGCAATGAACGAAAAAGTGCTTTTAGACTTTACACAAGGCGCAGGAACACTGGCACAAAAAATCAAACAACTTCCACAAGTTTCATTAGTACTTTCTGATGGTTCGGCTTACGCTGAAAAAGGAAGAATTGAAACTGTAAACGGCTTAATCAATACCGAAACAGGTTCTGTAAATATCAGAGCGCGTTTTCCTAATCCAAGAGGCGTTATCAGAAGCGGAAGCAGCACTACAGTTAGAATTCCAAATGAAGTTAAAGACGGATTAATCATTCCTCAAAGTGCTACATTCGAGCTTCAGGATAAAATTTTTGCTGTAACTGTTGGAAAAGACGGCAAAACGAAAAATGTAAATATTACTATCCTGAATAATAGTGCGGGAAATTATTATGTAGTAACAAACGGTTTGCAAGCCGGAGACCAAATTGTTTTAGAAGGAGTGGCGTCGCTTAAAGAAGGAACTCAGATTAAAGCTCAAAATCAGAATGCTGAAACTGTTTACGCAGACTTAAAATAAAAATTCATGTTTAAAATATTCATACAAAGACCCGTGCTGTCGACAGTAATATCTGTTATTATTGTCATTCTAGGGGTTTTAGGATTGACGGCACTTCCTATTTCCCAATATCCTGATATTGCGCCGCCAACGGTAAACGTTTCGGCAAGTTATACAGGAGCCAATGCCGATGTAGTATTGAAAAGTATCGTAATTCCATTAGAAGAACAAATTAATGGTGTAGAAAACATGACATACATGACCTCTACAGCAACAAATGATGGAAATGCATCTATAAAAATCTTTTTTAAAGTAGGAACAAATCCCGACTTAGCTGCAGTAAACGTACAAAACAGGGTTTCAAGAGCTACCAGTTTATTACCTGTTGAGGTAACCCAGGCGGGTGTAACGGTAACTAAGAGCCAGAGTAGTAACTTGTTGATATTCTCGCTATATAGCGATGATAAAGCATACGATCAGACTTTCCTTCAAAATTATGCAAAAATCAACCTTGTTCCTCAAATCCAGCGTGTTGTTGGGGTAGGAGATGTAACGGTTTTTGGTGCAAAAGATTACTCGATGAGAATCTGGCTTAAACCGGATGTGATGCAGCAATATAAACTTATTCCAAGCGATGTTTCGGCTGCTTTGGCTGAGCAAAACATTGAAGCTGCTCCTGGTAAATTTGGTGAAAACGGAAATCAGGCATTTCAATACGTAATTAAGTACAAAGGACGTTTAACAAGCGCTCAGGAATTTGGTGATATCGTTATCAAATCTGTTGGCAACGGTCAAATGCTTCGTCTGAAAGATGTAGCAAAAGTAGAATTGGGATCACTGAGTTATTCTTCGACAATTAAAACAAACGGTGTAGAATCTGCAGCGATGGCAATTAGCCAAACGCCTGGATCTAACGCACGTGACGTAATCAACAACTCAAAAATACTGATTGAAGAAGCTGCAAAAAATTTCCCAAAAGGAGTGAAATACACCCTTCTTGTTGACGTTAACGAAAACCTGGATGCATCTATTGAAAAGGTAATTCATACTTTAATCGAAGCTTTTTTACTGGTTTTTATTGTGGTTTTTATTTTCCTTCAGGATTTTAGATCAACATTAATTCCGGCTATTGCGGTTCCGGTGGCGATTGTGGGAACGTTTTTCTTCCTGAATTTATTTGGGTTTACCATTAACCTATTAACGCTTTTTGCGATGGTTCTTGCCATTGGTATTGTGGTCGATGATGCGATTGTGGTCGTCGAGGCGGTGCATGCCAAGCTCGACAGCGGTTATAAATCATCCAAAAAAGCAACAATTGATGCGATGGATGAAATTTCGGGAGCGATTATTTCGATTACACTTGTAATGGCTGCGGTATTTATTCCGGTAACGTTTATTACGGGTTCTACAGGTGTTTTCTACAAACAATTTGGTATCACATTAGCCGTTGCGATTATACTTTCGGCAGTTAATGCCTTGACTTTGAGCCCTGCTTTATGTGCCTTATTATTGAAACCTCATGCTGACGACCATAAACACAAAAGTTTTATTCAAAGATTTTATACTTCGTTT
>Ga0247813_10000339_pt1 | contig 49037 bp, 45 predicted proteins | sample UWRJL169409C1_FD_180719 | JGI IMG/M metagenome (GOLD analysis project Ga0247813, IMG submission 180719) | Plant litter microbial communities from Arlington Agricultural Research Station in Wisconsin, United States - UWRJ-L169-409C-1 | ecosystem: Environmental > Terrestrial > Plant litter >... | reverse complement strand
ACACTTGCGTATAGCCCCAGGCCATCAGGACGAGCGCGACGTAGAGAATGCCCATCAGCGTCCAGGTGTTCTTGCCGAGCGGCGATTTGCACAGAAGGTCGTAGAAGATCCAGCCGATGGCAAGCGTGCCAATCGAGATCGCAATTGCCGTGGTCGCAGAGATGTCGAGCACATGCCGGTCGATCAGGAAGAGATCGGCGCCGCCATAATAGACCAGACAGAGCATGGCAAAGCCGGACAGCCAGGTGGCGTAGCTTTCCCATTTGAACCACGTCAGGTGCTCCGGCATGGTCGCCGGTGCGACCAGGTATTTCTGGATATGATAGAAACCGCCGCCATGCACCTGCCACTCCTCGCCATAGGCGCCCACAGGCAGATGATCGCGCTTCACCAGCCCGAGATCGAGTGCGATGAAATAGAAGGACGAGCCGATCCAGGCGATCGCCGTGATCACATGCAGCCAGCGAACGGCAAAAGCCAGCCATTCCCAGGCGATGGCGAATTCATACATACAGGTCCCCTTTCATGCTTCGTCTGCCCACCTTGCGCAAAAATCCACGGTGGGGGAAGGGGGCGTTTTGATCGTCATACGCTATTTGGCGGCGTTGCTGGTTTCTGGATTGAGTTCCCCCAGAATCCAGTCGCGGAAGGCGCGGATTTTCGGCGTGTTGCGGCGGGAATGCGGATAAACCAGCCAGTAGTCACGTCCGTCGTTGCAGCGGAGTTCGAAGGGTTGGTAAAGTCGGCCGAGCGCAACGTCATCCGCATAAAAATCAGGGGTCAAGATGGCAACGCCCTGGCTTGCGACTGCCGCGCGCGCCTCAAAGCTCTGTGCTCCGAGCCTGCTGGTAGGCCGGCCCTCAAGGTCTGGATCGCTGACGCCGGCGGCGGTAAACCAGATTCGCCACCAGGGGTCGGCGGCATCGATGATCCTCAGTTTCAGAAGATCGCGCGGCTCATGGATGCCGCCGATTGTTTCGGCAAGGGCCGGGCTCAGCATCGGTGTGAACTCGCTGCGCATCAGAGCATGGCTATCGAGGCCGGGCCAGGCACCAACACCAGCGCGAACGGCGAGATCGGTCGATTCGGCGATGAGATCGATGATCTTTTCAGTGGTGGTGAGCCGCACCGCGATATTCGGATGGGCGAGCTGAAAGCTGCCGATGTTGCGGGCGAGCCATTGAGAGGCGAAGGTCGGTGTCGAGTTGATCTGGAGGGCAGTGTTGATATCGCCGCGCGCCGATGAGACCGCCTCCTGCAACATCTCGAACGCTTCGCTGACGCGGGGTGCGAGCTGCTGGCCGACGTCGGTCAGCACGATCTGGCGCGGCCGCCGCAGGAACAGCGGCTCACCGACATTTTCCTCGATCAGCTTGATCTGGTAGCTGACGGCCGTCTGGGTCATACCGAGTTCAGTGCCTGCCTTGGTGAAGCTACCCAGCCGGGCTGCCGCTTCAAACACGCGAAGCGCATTCAACGGAAACTGTTTCGACATTTTCATGGATAAGTTCTCTTGATGCATGCAGACGGTTGTTCGATTGGAATTGGAGCACGTTTGCGCGCATGCTGCAATCACATTCAGAAAAACGACAGGTGCCGCCATGGATTGCCAAGCAATTGAAACATATCAACCAATACCCCAGACCCGCCAAGCCGGATGGCGTTTTTGGCTGGCCGGGCTGCTGCGCGGGCTGGAACCGAAATATCCGCCGCTCGATCTCGAGGTCATGTCCGAATACATGAAGAGAGACTTAGGCTTCCTGGACGGGCGCGACCCGCGGGAAGATTCGAAACTGACGCGATAGATGCCACGCGCCGCCGGAACATTTCAGATGTTCCGGCGGCATGATCTCAGCGGAATATTCACAACTCGCCGCGTTCCAATTGATTGAGATAGATGAATTCCGGCGCCTTGACGCCCGCTTGGGCGCGAATTTCGATCAGCCGATCGGACTCGAAGAAGGCTCTTGCCGCATCGAGCGAGCGCCATAGCGAATAGTGGACGATCCGCTTGGGTTCGGTGTCGTATTTCAACACCTGATAGGCGATTTCTCCGGCGTCGCGGCGAATGCCGGCGGCAGCGTCGAAAATGGCTTTCCATGCGGGGTAATCGGCGACTTCGTGGATAATCAGAACATAGGGCATGGGGTTTTCTCAAGAGTTGGAAGGGCAATCGTGCCGGGTGTCCGGGTCACATCGTGCCCTTCGAGGGAATATAACAACGGGTGGTGAAAGAGGTGTCCTTGCTGGCTTCAACCTCCTTGCCGAACGGTTTGTCCGGCCAGGGATTGGTGCCGTCGCGCAGCCAGAGCAGGCCATCGAGCCAGAAACCGGCTGCATGGCGTTTGTGGAAAAGGCTGAAATGGCCGATGTGATCCAGTCCAAGATCGGCGGGTGACAAGGCGACTTCGACGGGATTGGCATTTTCATAGTATGTGAGCGCCCGGCGGATGGCTTTTGGTGTTCCGATCTCGTCATCCATGAGGCCGATGGCCAGAATGTCGGCGGTGACAGCGGCGAAACGCTGCAGAATATCCGGCCGGACCTCGCATGGATGGCTGAGTTCCATTCGCGCGCGGCGAAAACTCCAGTCTCTGGCCACCCCCGCCGGAAGATCCTCCAGCCAGCCGAGCGCCTTGCCGGGAAAATATCCGCAAAGCGCTGTCAGGAGCGGCATGACGATGTGCCATTTCAGCAGAAGGTGCAGGCGCCGGGCAGGGGCGTAATCCCGCCAATAGGCATATTGGGCGCCAACGGTGAGCATGCGGTCGATCAGCGGCGCGTTGCGGGCAAATCCGGGCAGGAAGCCGCCGATGCTGTGGCCAACCACGAGCTTTGGGGCGTCCGGGGCATGGGCATGCAGAAAGCTAAGGGCTGCGGCGAAATCCTGTTCGCCCCAATCCGCCCAGCGGTAGTTGCAGCCTCTCAACGCAGCGGGCTGCGACTGACCGATGCCGCGATAGTCATAGGTCAGCACGGTAAAGCCGTGACCGGCCAAAAACCGCGCATAGGCATGGTAGTAGCGCGCCAAAACACCGGTTGCCGGGTTGATCACCACGGCGCCGCACGCACTGTTGCCCGTGCCTGCCCAGAGATGGCCGCCAAGCCGCACACCATCCCGGCAGATGATTTCGATCGGTCTTGCCTCCATCTCCAGCATGCTCTTTCTCCGGCGGTTTTGGTGGGGATGAGCGTAGGCCAGGCCGTTGCTTGTGTATATTCACTGGTCGGTATACATAAGGTCATGGCAACACCCGCTCCTTCCACCCGCGATCGCATTGTTTCTGCTGCATCAAAGCTGTTCTACAGCGAGGGTATCCGCGCCGTCAGCGTCGATGCGGTGGCGGAAAAGGCAGGGATTACCAAGCGCACGCTCTACTATCATTTCGCCAGCAAGGACGATCTGATCGCCGCCTATCTCGACATGCGCGATCAGCCTAACCTCGCCTTGTTCAAGCGATGGTTTGCGGAAACGGAAGGCGATGCCGCCGACAAGGTGCGAGGCGTGTTTTTCAACCTTGCATTATCGGCCCGGCATCCGCGCTGGAAGGGCTGCGGCTTTCTGAGAACCTCGGCCGAGCTTGCCAACATGCCCGGTCATCCGGCTATGAAGATCGGCGCTGCCCACAAGCGGCGGGTCGAGGACTGGTTCAACGGCGTCTTCGAGGCGGCGGAACTCGGGGTTCATTCCCGGATGCTTGCCCGGCAGACAGTCCTGCTGCTCGACGGTTCCTTTGCCGTCGTGCTGTTGCACCGCGACCCGTCCTATATGGAAACGGCAGGCGAGGCCGCGCATGCGCTGATCCGCGCGGGTGCCATGCACCCTTAAACATTACCGCGTGTTGAGAGCGACAAGAATCTCGGCCGAGGTCATGGCGGCGATCACCGCGGGGCGCTTGTCGCTGACGGCCTTGCCGCCGATGGGCAGGACCAGCCGGCCGATCGCATCGTCGCCCAGACCTTCCTTCTTCGCCCAGCTTGAAAATGTCGCGCGCTTGGTCTTCGAGCCGATCATGCCGACATAGGCAAGGTCGTCGCGGGCAAGCGCTTCCCTGGCAATCAGGAAATCGAGCGCATGGTCATGCGTCAGAATGACGACGGCGGAGCCGGGCGCGATCTCCTTGACGACCGCTTCCGGCATGGCGACCAGTCGGTGGCTGGTACCGGCCGACATCAGGTCGAGTTCGCTCTTCCGCGTTTCCACCGCATAGGTTTTCAGCGGCAGGAGCAAAAGCGCATCGGCAAGCGCCCGGCCGACATGGCCGGCACCGAACAGCCAGACCTCCGGCAGTGCCTTCAGCCTTTCCTTGAGCTTTAAATCGAGTGCCGCGCGCGTCGCGTCATCACCGATGCGGAATGTCAGCACCATGCGGCCGCCGCAGCATTGGCCGATATCGGGGCCGAGTGGGATGTCCATCTCGAACTGATCGCTGACCCCGGCCAGAAGCGCGCGGGCGTTGTCGATCGCCATATGCTCCATCTGACCGCCGCCGATGGTGCCGTGCGCGTCGGTCGGCGAGACCAGCATGAAGGTGCCGGCTTCGCGCGGGGTCGATCCGAAAGTCTGCTTGATCTCGACGATGACCAGTTTGTATTCGCGCTCAAGGAACGCTTCGAGGCTGTCGACTGCAAATTTCATTTCAATGGCTCTTTATGCTTGTCCTGTCCGCAGGCGCTCGACGGCCATCAGGACGCGTTCGGGCGTTGCCGGAGCGTCGAGCCGCGGGCACTCGCGGTAATCGGCGACGCTGGCAACCGCCATCGACAGGGCTTCGAGCACCGAGATGGGCAGCATGAACGGCGGCTCGCCGACGGCCTTGGAGCGGCCGATGGTCATCTCGGCATTTTCGGCCCATTCGGCCAGCTTGACGTTGAAGATCTTTGGCCGGTCGGAGGCGAGTGGGATCTTGTAGGTCGATGGTGCGTGAGTGCGCAGGCGCCCCTTGGCATCCCACCACAATTCCTCCGTCGTCAGCCAGCCCATGCCTTGCACGAAGGCACCCTCGACCTGGCCGATATCGATCGCCGGATTGAGCGACTTGCCGACATCGTGCAGCACATCGACCCGGTCGACCATATATTCGCCGGTCAGCGTATCGATGGAAACCTCGGAAACGGAGGCGCCATAGGCGAAATAGTAGAACGGGGTGCCGCGTCCCGTATTGCGGTCCCAGTGAATTTTTGGCGTCTTGTAGAACCCGGTGGCCGATAGCTGCACGCGAGCAAAATAGGCCTGCTTGATGAAATCGGGGAAGGGCACCAGTTCGTCGCCGATCTTCACGTGGTTCGGCACAAAAGCGATGTTACCCGCATCGGTCTGCCAGCGCTCGGCAGCGAACTCAACCAAGCGTTCCTTGATCTGCCGGGCGGCGTCATGGGCGGCCATGCCGTTGAGATCTGAGCCGGAGGAGGCGGCCGTTGCCGAGGTGTTGGGTACCTTGCCGGTGGTGGTTGCCGTAATCTTGACGTTGGTGATATCGACCTGGAAACTATCCGCCAGGACCTGCGCCACCTTGGTATAGAGCCCCTGGCCCATTTCGGTGCCGCCATGGTTCAGGTGGATCGACCCATCCTGATAGATATGCACCAGCGCACCCGCCTGGTTGAAGGCGGTCATGGTGAACGAGATGCCGAATTTCACCGGCGTCAGCGCAATGCCCTTGCGGATGATGCGGCTGGTCTTGTTGAAATCGATGACTGCTTGACGCCGCGCCTGATAGCCGGCGCTCTCTTCCAGCTCTGCGACGATACGCTGGATGATATTGTCCTCGACCTGCTGGTGATAGGGCGTCAGATCGCGGCCGGAGCCTTTCTCGCCATAGAAATTCAGCTTGCGGATGTCGAGCGGGTCCTTGCCCAGCGCATAGGCGATCTCCTCGATGATACGCTCACCACCGACCATGCCTTGCGGGCCGCCGAAACCGCGATAGGCGGTGTTGGAGACGGTGTGCGTCTTCAAGGGTTGCGAGGTCAGTTTTACATGCGGATAGAAATAGGAACTGTCAGCATGGAAGAGGGCGCGGTCGGTGACCGGGCCGGAGAGGTCGGAAGAATAGCCGCAGCGGGCGGCATAATTGGCCTTCACCGCATGGATACGGCCGTCGTCGTCGAAACCGACATCGTAATCGACGAGGAAGTCGTGGCGCTTACCGGTTGCGGTCATGTCCTCGTCGCGGTCGGGGCGGAACTTGACGGCGCGGTTGAGTTTCTTGGCGGCAACGGCGGCAAGTGCGGCAAACTGGTTGCCCTGCGTCTCCTTGCCGCCAAAACCCCCACCCATGCGCCGAACCTGCACGGTGACCGCGTTGGAGGGAACGCCCAGAACATGGCCGACCATGTGCTGCACTTCGCTCGGATGCTGGGTGGAGGACCAGACGGTGATGTCGTCGTCCTCGCCGGGAATGGCCATGGCGATATGGCTTTCGAGGTAAAAATGCTCCTGGCCACCAATCCGCATCCGGCCGGTGAGGCGTCGTGGGGACAGTTCCAGTTCGGCCTCGGCATCACCGCGCGACAAGGTCAGCGGCTTGGTGACGACCTCGGCGCCGTTTTCCAGCGCATCGAGAATATCGGTGTGATGCGGCAGGTCGCGATAGGTGATTTTCGCCTTGCGGGCGGCGCGGCGGGCAATATCGCGGGTTTCGGCGATCACGGCAAAGGCCGGCTGGCCGTGGAATTGCACCAGGCCGTCTGCCAGCACCGGTTCGTCGTCGAGATGGCTGGGGCTGATGTCGTTGGAATGCGGCATGTCCTTGGCCGTCAGCACGCAGACGACGCCGGGGGTGGCCTCGACCTCGGACAGATCCATGGCGATGATCTGCGCATGGGCGCGGTCGGTCATCCCAAGCGCGCCGTGCAGCGTCCCCGCAGGTTCCGGAATATCGTCGATATAGTCGGCCGTGCCCGAGACATGCTTGTGGGCGCTGTCGTGGCGCAGGTTCGAATGCATGGAACCGGCAATGGTCTTGCGTTCCTCGAAGGTGGAGTTGTCCATCAGCAGATACCTTCGCTTCTTTCTCTTCTCCCCAGCGGGGAGAAGATGGCCCGAAGGGCCGGATGAGGGGAAGCCAAACAAACTGAAGTTTGCCGCAAGACCCCCTCATCGCCTCGTTTCACTCGGCACTTCTCCCCGCTGGGGAGAAGAGGAAAGCCGCCGCCCGCACTCATGCCGTCACCTCAAAGCGGACGAGTTCCGCCTTCTGCCCGGAAGTCTCCAGCAAAAACCGCAACAGCAGGTTCTTCGCCGTCAGGATCCGATAGGCGGCCGTGGCGCGCCAGTCGGTCAGGGGCTGGTAATCCATATCGAATGCAGCCTGCGCCACTTTGACGGTGCCTTCGCTCCAGGGTTTGCCGATCAGCGCCGCTTCGACATTTGACGCTCGCTTCGGTGTCCCGGCCATGCCGCCGAATGCGATAATGGCTGACCTCACGGTGTTGTCGCTATCGAGCGCAATGCGGAAAGCGCCGCAGAGTGCGGAGATGTCCTCATCCCGGCGCTTGGAAATCTTGTAGACGGCAAAATGATCGTCCTTCGGCAGGTCCGGCACGAAAATGCTCTCGACGAATTCGCCGGGTTGGCGATCCTGTCGCCCGTATTCGATGAAATAGGCCTCGAGCGGCACGCTGCGCTCACCGGCTTTCGAACGCAGATTGACGCTGGCACTGAGCGCGATCAGCGGCGGCGGGGTATCGCCGATCGGCGAGCCGTTGGCGACATTGCCGCCGATCGTGCCCATGTTGCGCACCTGCTCGCCGCCGAGGCGATCGAGCATGCGGCCAAAGGCAGGATAGCGAGCGGAAATGGCTGAAAAGGCGGCGGAATAGCTGACACCGGCGCCGATCAGGATGCCGTCTCCCGTCTCGCGGATGAACTGCAGGTCTTCCAGCCCGTTGATGAAGATCACCGGGTTGAGCGCGCGCATCTGCTTGGTGACCCAGAGACCGACATCGGTGGAGCCGGCAACGATGGTCGCCTGCGGATGATCGGCCAGCGCATCGGCCAGATCGGTCACCGTGCCGGGGATGATCAGGGTGGCGTCACCGCTTTCCATGCGGATCGTCCGCGTCGAGCGGATCGCGGTCAGCTTGGCTATGATGTCTTCGCGGACTTTGACGATCGGGTCGAACACCGCATCAGGCCTTGCCTGTGCGACGGCTTCCGCGGCTTTGACGATCGGCTCATAGCCCGTGCATCGACAGAGATTGCCTTGCAGTGCCTTTTCGATATCGGCGCGGCCGGGATTGTCCTTTGACAGCCAGAGGCCATAAAGCGACATGACAAAGCCGGGGGTGCAGAAACCGCATTGCGAGCCGTGATAATCGACCATCGCCTGCTGAACCGGGTGCAGCGTTCCGTCTTTTGCCGCCAAGTGCTCGACAGTGACGACATGGGTTGCGTTCAGCGAACCGGTGAAACGGATACAGGCATTGACGCTTTCGTAAACCAGTTCGTTACCGGCAAGCCGCCCGACCAGCACGGTGCAGGCGCCGCAATCTCCTTCGGCGCAGCCTTCCTTGGTGCCGGTCAGCCGTTTTTCAAGGCGCAGGAAATCCAGCAGCGTCGCGGTCGGCTGCAGAGTGTCCAGCGCAATCTCCCGATCGTTCAGGATAAAACGGATGCGGCCGGGGGACTGTGTCATGCTGTCTCTTCTTTTCATTTCGACTCTTGAAACTATGCCCAAAACCGGCACCGTGACAATTGTGTTTCTACCATCACCGTCCGGCTTTTTCGCGCGTTAAAAAGGCTTGTCTGCTTGCGTTTTGTTTTCGTTTGACATTCGTTTTTGTATCGTATTGAAGTTTTTGAAATGGCTCGCGCGGGAGAGATCGCGAGAACAAGAAGAGCTGGGAGGGGCAAGATGAGCGGATATGTTCTCGCAATCGATCAGGGCACGACATCGAGCCGCGCGATCGTCTTCGACAAGGACCAGAAGATCGCCGGGTCCGGGCAGAAGGAATTCAAGCAGCATTTTCCGAAATCCGGCTGGGTCGAGCATGATCCCGGGGAAATCTGGGACACCGTCGTCTGGGCGATCAAGGAAGCCATCAGCAAAGCGGGCATCAAGGCGAGCGACCTTTCGGCGATCGGCATCACCAACCAGCGCGAGACGGTCGTCGTCTGGGAGCGCGACAGCGGCAAGCCGATCCACAATGCCATCGTCTGGCAGGATCGCCGCACCGCTTCCTATTGCGACAAGCTGAAACGCCAGGGGCTGGAAAAGACCTTCACCAAGAAGACCGGCCTGTTGCTCGATCCCTATTTTTCCGGCACAAAACTCTCCTGGATGCTCGCCAACGTCAAAGGCGCGCGGGCGCGCGGGGCGAAGGGCGACCTCTGCTTTGGCACGATCGATACATTCCTGATCTGGCGGCTGACCGGCGGCAAATCCTTCGTTACCGATGCGACCAACGCCTCACGCACGCTGATGTTCAACATCGTCACCAATGACTGGGATCGTGAACTGCTCGACATCCTGCGCGTTCCCGAGGCGATGCTGCCGCAGGTTCTGGACTGCGCCGCTGATTTCGGCGTGACGGACGCCTCGATCTTTGGCGCGGAAATCCCGATCCTTGGCGTTGCTGGCGACCAGCAGGCCGCCACCATCGGCCAGGCCTGCTTCCAGCCGGGCATGATGAAATCCACCTATGGTACCGGCTGCTTTGCGCTTTTGAACACCGGCAAGGATATTGTCCGCTCGAAGAACCGGCTGCTGACCACCATTGCCTACCGCCTCGACGGCGAAACCACCTATGCGCTGGAAGGCTCGATCTTCGTCGCCGGTGCCGCCGTGCAATGGCTGCGGGATGGGCTGAAAGTCATCAAGGCCGCATCCGATACCGGGACGCTGGCCGCAAGCGCTGATCCGTCGCAGGAGGTCTATCTCGTGCCGGCCTTTACCGGCCTTGGCGCGCCGCATTGGGATCCGGATGCGCGCGGCGCCATCTTCGGCATGACGCGCAACACCGGCCCGGCCGAATTCGCCCGTGCGGCGCTCGAGGCCGTCTGCTACCAGACGCGCGATCTGCTCGATGCCATGCACAAGGACTGGAAGACCGACGGCCGGGAAACCGTCCTGCGCGTCGATGGCGGCATGGTCGCGTCCGACTGGACGATGCAGCGCCTGTCCGACCTGCTCGACGCACCGGTCGACCGGCCGACCATTTTGGAAACCACCGCACTCGGTGTCGCCTGGCTTGCCGGCAGCCGGGCAGGGGTCTGGCCGAACCAGAAGGATTTTGCCAAATCCTGGGCTAGAGATCAGCGTTTTGAGCCGCTGATGGACGAGAAGATGCGGGCCGGAAAGCTGAAGGGCTGGCGCAATGCGGTGAAGCGGACGCTGAGCGACGGCTAGACAATATTGTCCTTGATCGCCACATGTAGTAACGTTGCTACATCAATGGAGGCGCCGATGAGCACCATATTTTCCAGCCGGGAATTCAATCAGGACACGGGCCGCGCCAAGAAAGCTGCAGGGGATGGACCAGTGTTCATCACCGACCGGGGCCGGCCAGCGCATGTGCTTTTGTCGATCGAGGACTATCAGAAGCTGACACGCGACAGAAGCGATTTCCCGGATTCCGACGCGTCCGGTCTAAACCACAGGAAAAACATCCTCGAACTTCTCGCCATGCCGGGATTGGAGGAGGTGGATGACGACTTCGAGTTTCCGGAAATGAAGGGGGACTGGGGCCTTAAAACTCCGGACTTCTCGTGAAGTTTATTCTGGATACGAACGTTATCTCCGAGTTTCGCAAGGCTGCCAGCGGCAGATGTCATCCGAACGTGAAGGCTTGGGTCGAGGCCGTTGATCCGGAAGCAGTGTATCTTTCGGTCATCACGATCATGGAGCTGGAGGTCGGTTATCTGTCGTTGAAACGCCGTGATCTGCTTCAGGCCGCGCATGTCAAAGCCTGGATATCCGATTATATTCCCCGGGTCTTCCGGGATCGCATTCTTGTGTTGGACAATGCGGTGGCGCTTGTCTGTGCTGGATTGCATGTTCCAGACAAGCGGCCGGAGCGGGATGCGATCATTGCGGCCACGGCGCTTCATTACGGCCTGACCGTGGTGACCCGAAATATCCGGGATTTCGCGGATATGGGGGTGCCTCTGCTCAATCCATGGGAATCCTGACCCAACTGGAAACGCACTGTTTCAGCAGGCGCGCTGTGATCCGCCCGCAATCTTGATTATCTGAGCTATCGAAACATCCCCTTCGCCTTCGGGCTCATCAAACAGGCAGGACCCCATGGAACTTGGTCTTTACACATTCGGCGACGTTCATCCCGAGGCGCCGCAGGGGCGCGGGCGGGAGGGCGAGGAGCGGGTTCGCCATCTGATCGAGGAAATCGAGCTGGCCGATCAGGTCGGGCTCGATGTCTTTGGTCTCGGCGAGCATCACCGGCCGGATTATGTCGCCTCTGCCCCGGCAATGATCCTGGCTGCTGCGGCGGCGCGCACGAAAAACATCAAGCTGACCAGCGCCGTCACCGTGTTGAGCTCGGATGATCCCGTCCGGGTTTTCCAGCAGTTTGCGACGCTAGACCTGATCTCCAACGGCCGCGCCGAAATCATGGCGGGGCGGGGCTCCTTCATCGAATCCTTCCCGCTGTTCGGCTATGATCTCGAAGACTACGATCAACTGTTTTCCGAAAAGCTGGACCTGCTGCTCGCCATTCGCGACGGCGAGGTCGTCACCTGGGCTGGCGAAAAACGCGCGCCGATCAATGGCCGCGGCGTCTATCCGCGCCCGGTCAACGATCCGTTGCCGGTCTGGATCGCGGTTGGTGGCACGCCGCAATCGGTGGCGCGGGCCGGGGCGCTGGGTTTGCCCGTGGCGCTGGCGATCATCGGCGGCGAGCCGGCGCGTTATGCGCCGCTGTTTGATCTCTACCGCGAGGCCGCGCGCCGGGCGGGGCAGGATGCATCGAAGCTGAAGACCAGCATCAATGTCCATGGCTTTATCGCCGATAGCAATGAAAAGGCCGGCGACCAGTTCTATGGTCCGCAGGCCGAGGTGATGAACCGCATCGGCCGGGAACGCGGCTGGGGCCCGACCAACCGCGAACATTTCAACCAATCGATCGGGCCGAACGGCAATCTCTTCCTTGGTGACCCCGATACGGTCGCGGAAAAGATCATCCGCCACCAAGCGATCTTCAACAACGATCGCTTCCTCCTGCAGATGGCGATCGGCCCGATGCCGCACGATCAAATCATGCGTGGCATCGAACTCTACGGCACGAAAGTGGCGCCGCTGGTGCGCGCCGCGCTGGCAGACGAGAAGAAACAGACGAAAACCGCCTGACCTCTGCTCTTTTCCCATGGTGAGTGTCTGGATTGGGCGCTTTCGGCTTGTTACATAAGCAGCCGAAAGCGAGAGACGATGACACTCAACAATGACGAAGACCTGGAACGGCTGAAGGAAATCGGCCGTATCTGCGCCAATGCGATCCAGATCATGGCGGCGGCGCTCGAGCCGGGCATCACCACGGCGGAACTGGACGCCATCGGCCGCAAGGTTCTGGAGGATGCCGGTGCCCGTTCCGCGCCGGAACTGACCTACAATTTTCCGGGTGCCACCTGCATCAGCGTCAACGAGGAAGTTGCCCACGGCATTCCCGGCACGCGCGTCATCCAGGCCGGCGATCTCGTCAATATCGATGTCTCGGCCGAAAAGAATGGACTGTTTGCGGATACCGGATCGTCCTTTGCCGTTCCACCCGTCAAGCCGCAGATCGAGCGGCTCTGCCGCGATGGCAAGCGTGCCATGTGGGTGGGTTTGAACGAAATCAAATCGGGAAAGTCCCTGGCTGCGATCGGCAATGCCATCGGCGCCTTTGCCAAGAAGAACCGTTATTCGCTGATCACCAATCTCGCCAGCCATGGCGTCGGGCGCTCGCTGCACGAGGAGCCGACCGAGATCGCCACCTGGCCGGACAAGCATGAAAAGCGCCGGATGACCGAGGGCATGGTCTTTACCGTCGAGCCGTTTTTGTCGCTGGGCGCGCAATGGGCCGAGGGCGGCGATGACGAATGGACGCTCTACAGCGAACCGCGCGCGCCGACGGTGCAATACGAGCACACCGTGATCGTCACCCGCAACGGACCGCTGGTGATCACCCTGCCGGGCTGAAGACATTCCATTCACGCCGCTGAACGCCACCATCAGATTTTGTCATTTGTCATCGCCATGCTGCATTGCAATAGATAGGCCATGACCCGACCCGACGACGCGTTCGCCCAGAACCTTGCCCCCACTGCCCTTGCCGGTGCTATTGCCATGGCGGTGGCCATGGGTTTCGGGCGGTTTTCCTATACGCCGATCCTGCCCGGCATGATGACGGGGCTTGGGCTGACGCCCGGCGATGCCGGGTTGATCGCGTCTGCCAATTTCGTCGGCTATCTCGCCGGTGCCGTTCTGGCGGGCTATGGCTGGGCGGCCGGGCGCGAGCGGATGGTCAGCCTGTCGGCGCTTGTGGCGACAACGGTCCTGCTGCTGGCCATGGGGCTGACATCGTCGATCGCCCTGTTTTCCGTCATCCGGTTTCTGGCGGGCGTTGCCAGTGCTTTCACGATGATCTTCACCTCGGCGATCGTGCTCAGCAGGGGATTGGCGGCCGGCAATCCGCATGTGCAATCCGTGCATTTCGGCGGCGTCGGCATCGGTATCGCCGTTTTCTCGTTGATGGTCTTTCTCCTGCCGGCTCAGGGTTTCGGTATCGTTGCGAACTGGCAGGCGGCGTGGTTCGGCGGCGCTGTCATCGCCTGCATCGGCACGATCCTCGTGACGATCCTTTTGCCGTCCGGCCCATCGTCCGGCAAAAGTGACCAGCGGGAAAAACCGCTTGTCTGGACCCGGCCGCTGTTCGTTGTGACGCTGACCTATGGCCTGTTCGGCTTCGGCTACGTCATTACCGCGACTTTTCTGGTTGCCATGGCGAGGCAAGGGGCGAGCGATCATACCGTCGAATTCCTTGCCTGGCTGATCACCGGCCTGAGTGCGGCTATCTCCGTGCATCTCTGGCGCCGCGCCGTGCCACGCCTGGGGATCACCGGCGTTTATCTGGCGGGGCTTCTGGTCGAGGCGGCCGGCCTCGTCCTCGTCGTCACCCTGCCGTCGCCCTATGCGCCGCTTATCGGTGGCCTGATGCTCGGGCTGACCTTCATCATGGTGACGGCTTATGGCCTGCAGATCGGCCGGGCGCTGGCGCCGCAAAGCCCGCGCAAGGCACTCGCCTTCATGACCGCCGCCTTCGGCGTGGGCCAGATCATCGGGCCGCTGGTGGCCGGCTGGCTGGCCGAAGGAAGCGGCAGTTTCAACGCGCCGACGCTGGTTGCAGCAGGCGTACTTCTGTTCTGCGCAGGCCTGATCGGGATAGAAATGCAACGCATCGTGGCTGCCGCGGGCGCCTGAACGGCCTCACGATTAAATAACGGTAACATTAGCTTGACGTGATTGGCAGGTGCGGGCTTTTGCCCTAGGTTCGGCGCATCGAAGCAGGGTGTTTGCACCCTCAAGAAACGCGAGTGCCCGCCTTGTTCAAGTCGTTCTTTCCCCAACCGAAACTGTTTTTCCTATCGCTCATCGTCTGGACGCTGATTGCCGTCCTCCTCTGGTACTTCGGGGGGCGTGACTTTGGAGCGGTTGTCGGTCTTCCCGCAGTTATGCCGGAGGAACAAGGTTTCGTGGGGGTCTCGCTGTTCTGGTCAACGCCCTTCCTCTGGTTCTATATCTATTATGCACTGATGGTTGGGTTGTTTGCGGCTTTCTGGTTCACCTACAGGCCGCATCCGTGGCAATATTGGTCTGTGCTGGGCTCGGCGCTGATTGTTTTCAATACCTATTTTTCCGTGCAGGTTAGCGTCGCCTTCAATGCCTGGTACGGTCCGTTTTATAATCTCATTCAGCAGGCGTTGTCGAAATCCGCCCCGATCACGGAAGCACAGCTTTATGCCGGAATGCTCAGTGTTACCGGCATTGCTTTCGTGGCAGTTTTCATCGGCGTGCTCAATCTGTTTTTCGTCAGTCACTACATCTTCCGCTGGCGCACCGCCATGAACGATTATTACATGAGCCATTGGGGCAAGCTTCGCCACATCGAGGGTGCGTCCCAGCGCGTTCAGGAAGACACGATGCGGTTTTCAACGACGGTCGAAAGCCTTGGCGTCAACCTCGTCAGCTCGGTGATGACGTTGATCGCGTTCCTGCCGGTTCTGTTCGTCTTTTCCGAAACAGTCACGGTACTGCCGCTGATCGGAACCGTGCCCCATGCCCTCGTTTGGGCAGCGATCCTGTGGTCGGTCTTTGGCACCACGTTTCTGGCACTGGTGGGGATCAAGCTCCCGGGACTTGAATTCCGCAATCAGCGCGTCGAGGCGGCGTACCGCAAGGAGTTGGTCTATGGGGAAGATCATGCTGATAGAGCAGACCCTCCGACTGTCGCCATGCTGTTTGCCAACGTCCGGAAAAATTACTTCCGTCTTTACTTCCACTATCTCTATTTCAACGTCGCCCGGATTTTCTATCGCCAGGCGGATAATCTGTTCGGCACACTCGTTCTCATTCCTTCGATCGTGGCGGGCAAGCTGACGCTCGGCACGATGAACCAGATCCTCAACGTCTTCGGGGAGGTGCGCGACTCTTTCCAGTATCTCGTCAATTCCTGGACGACGATCGTGGAATTGCTGTCGATTTACAAACGTCTTCGTGCTTTTGAAGCGGTCATAGAAGACGAACCGCTACCAGCGATCGACCAGCGCTATCTCGCCCGCGAAGAACATGATGGCGAGCTTGCAGCGGACAGGCCATAAGCTCGACGCTCACGAGACTCACGACACTCAAAAGGCGGAGCGATCCGCCTTTTTCTGTTTGGCGATGATCGGCAGGGCCTGAGCATAGCTGACACAGGCGACGTCGGGCTTGCCACAGGTTTCGGTCAGGAAGCGGTCAAGCGCCCGCCAATAGGCGCCGCCGTTCATTTCGACGAAATGGAAGCCCAGCTGCAGGGGAATGCGATTGCCATCATATTCCGTCCGGAAGGCCTTGCGGTAGGCGTCGAGTGCGCGCTCTTCGAAGGTGGCGCTGTCCTTGCGGTTTTCGATACCCATGGAATGGCGAACGAAAAGATTGTAATCCATGCCGATCACCCGGCGCTGTTGCGGACCTTCTGGAATGAGCGGCAGGCCGAAGCGCGGCAATCCATCGGCCTCGGATGGCCAGCCCGGCCCCTTGGTGACGAGGCTGGCGTCATAGGTAAAGCCATCCTGTTTCAGTGCCGGCAGCAGACCGTCGCTCAGCGACAGATAAGGCGCGCGAAACCCTTTGATGTCATGGGCGGCGAAATCGGCCCAGCCGTCGGGCTGCTCGCTGGCAATGCCACCTGCGTTCCAGGCGTTGACAAGGGCTGCATCGAATGCCGTGAATTCCTGTTTCCAGTCGGCAGCGCTCCAGCCCTTGCCGTCGAAATGACCGCAGGCATGGCTGCCTATGTCGTGACCGGCCTGATGCGCCTGCCAGATATGGCGGACGCGGGCCTGGATCTCTTCGCGGCTCTGGGCAAAGCCGACATTGGAGCGTCCGGCCTTATGGCCCGGTGCCTGATAGGCCTTGCCGCCTTCCGCCCGGGTCATCAGGAAGGTGCAGGAAAGGAAATAGGTAAAATGCGCGCCGGTGCGCCTGCCCATCTCCAGGCTCTTTTCCCAGAGCTTGTTGTCGTGCGCGCCGTCGAAGGAGATGATCACGAGCTGCTTGCGCTCCACGGGTACTGGCGGCTCGACGGCGTGGGCAAGAGCGGGAGAGAGGGACAATGCGAATGCAAGGCCGGTCGCGGCGTAAAGTCTGGGCATGCGGAAACCTTGGGCGGCAGATGCGGGATTGATTTGTCTGAGCCAAGATTGCGGCAATCCTTTGATCGGACTGGAAAAGAGGCGGCGTTACCGATATGCGGTAGTTCGCAATTCATAACAGTCACGGGTGTGCTTCATGGCCTTTCTTATTCTCGGTATCGTCATCTTCCTCGGCATCCATCTGGTCAAAAGTTTTGCGCCCGGTCTTCGCGCTATGGTCGTCGAGCAAGGCGGCACCGGGCTGTGGCACGCCATTCATGGTTTCTGCGCTCTTTTGGGCCTCTGTCTGATCGCCTACGGCTTCGATGTGTCGAGGACAACGACCGGCATGCTCTACTCGCCGCCGAAATTTCTCACCCATATCGCGCTGACTTTGATGCTGATCGCCTTCATCTGTCTGGCGGCGGCGTTCCTGCCTGCGGGCAAGATCAAGGCCGCGACAAAACACCCGGCTATCCTCGCCATCAAGATCTGGGCACTGGCGCATCTGATGGCCAATGGCGAGGTCAATTCTGTGTTGCTGTTCGGTACGTTTCTGGCCTGGGGCGTGATCCTGCGCATCTCGATGAAGCGCCGCTGGCGCGCAGGCGAAGTCACGCATCCGGTGTTCGTATCCTACAAATATGATGCCATCGCCGTTCTCATCGCCCTGGTCGTCTATGTCCTGTTTATCTGGAAGTTGCATGAACTGCTGATCGGCGTTGCGCCGATTGTCATGGGTTAAGAAGGCCTAAATCGCGCTGCCCCCTTACAACAGCCTCAAAATACGGTAGAAGCGCGGAAATCTTTACATTCATCTTTGCAGGGAAGGCCGGGAAACCGGAACTTAGGAATGGCGAACCAGGACGAAAGCTTTATCCGCGAAGTCAACGAAGAACTGCGCTCCGAACAGGTGAAAGCCGTCTGGACGCGGTTCGGCAGTGTGATCATCGGGCTCGCAATTCTCATCGTGCTCGGCACGATCGGCAAGGTTGGCTATGAATACTGGCATGAGACATCTGCCTCCAAGTCTGGCGACGAATTCCTCGCAGCCTTGACCCTTTCCCGGGAAAACAAGACCGATGAGGCCATCGCAGCGCTGAACACGCTGGAAAAGGACGGCTACGGCGCCTATCCGGTTCTGGCGAAGATGCGGGCTGCAACCCTGCAGGCGCAGAAGGGCGATACGGCTGCTGCCGTAAAGGTCTTCTCCGATATCTCCAAGGATGCGAGCCTGCCGCAGGCGATGCGCGATGCTGCCCGCATGCGTGCTGCCTATCTTCTGGTTGACACCGGCACTTACGAGCAGGTTTCGGCCGAGGCGGAGCAGCTTGCCGTTCCTGCCAACGGCATGCGCCATTCGGCTCGCGAGGCTCTCGGTCTTGCAGCCTACAAGGCCGGCGATATGGCCAAGGCCAAGACCTGGTTTCAGCAAATCGCGGATGATGCCGAGACACCGCGCAATCTGGCAAACCGCGCCCAGATGCTGCTCGATCTGATTACTGCCAGCGGCAAGGCGTCCTGAGAGGACGCCCAAGAAAACAACATTGGAGCATGACCGGTTGCGGATGCTCTGAGGACAGGATTATTCGATGAACTTCACCGTCGCCATCGTTGGGCGCCCCAATGTCGGAAAGTCGACGCTTTTCAACCGTCTGGTTGGCAAGAAGCTGGCGCTTGTCGACGATACGCCGGGCGTCACCCGCGACCGCCGCCCCGGCGATGCCAAGCTCGTCGATCTGCGCTTCACCATCATCGATACCGCCGGCCTCGAGCAATCGGGACCGGAGACCTTGCAGGGCCGCATGTGGCTGCAAACGGAAGCGGCCATCGAAGAGGCTGACCTGACGCTGTTCGTCGTTGACGCCAAATACGGCCTGACGCCGGCCGACGAGACGCTTGGAAAAATGCTGCGCCGCCGCGGCAAGCCTGTCGTGCTGGTTGCCAACAAGTCGGAAGCCAAGGGCTCCGACGGCGGTTATTACGATGCCTTCACGCTGGGTCTCGGCGAACCTGTCGCTATCTCTGCCGAACACGGCCAGGGTATGATCGACCTGCGCGACGCCATCGTCGCAGCACTCGGCGAAGACCGCGCCTTTCCACCGGAGATCGACGAGCCGGCGACCAATGTCGATCTGCGCGGCGAAGAGGACCTGGAAGACGACGATTACGAGCCGGAATACGATGATACCAAGCCGTTGCGCGTGGCGATCATCGGCCGTCCGAATGCTGGCAAATCGACGCTGATCAATCGCTTCCTCGGTGAAGACCGCCTTTTGACCGGCCCAGAAGCGGGCATCACCCGTGACAGCATTTCGGTCGAATGGGACTGGCGCGGCCGCACCATCAAGATGTTCGACACCGCCGGCATGCGCAAGAAGGCGCGCGTGCAGGAGAAGCTCGAAAAGCTCTCCGTTGCCGACAGCCTGCGCTCGATCCGCTTTGCCGAATCTGTCGTCATCGTCTTCGATGCGACCATTCCGTTCGAAAAGCAGGACCTGCAGCTGGTCGATCTCGTCGCCCGCGAAGGCCGCGCCGCGATCCTTGCCTTCAACAAGTGGGATCTGGTCGAAGACACCCAGGCACTGCTGGCCGATCTGCGCGAAAAGACCGAACGCCTGCTGCCGCAGGTGCGCGGCATCCGCGCCGTGCCGATCTCCGGCCAGACCGGTTATGGTCTCGACAAGCTGATGCAGTCGATCATCGACACCGACAAGACCTGGAACCGCCGCATCTCGACCGCCAAGCTGAATAAGTGGCTGGAATCGCAGCAGATCCAGCACCCGCCGCCGGCCGTGTCCGGCCGCCGCCTGAAGCTGAAATACATGACGCAGGTCAAGGCCCGCCCGCCGGGCTTCATGATTTCCTGCACGCGGCCGGAATCCGTTCCGGAAAGCTATATCCGCTATCTGACCAACGGCCTGCGCGCCGATTTCGAAATGCCGGGCGTGCCGATCCGTATCCATTTGAGAGCGTCGGAAAACCCGTTCGAGAACCGCAAGAAGAAGCGGTAGGGCTTCGGCCAACACGGTGTTCCTACCAGGTGATGAAGGTCGGGCTATAGGCGGCTATCTTGCTGTCGCGGGTGACCAGGATCAGCGGCTCGGTGATGGCCTGTGCGATCAGCAGACGATCGAATGGGTCGGCATGCGGCGTCACGATTTTTTCGGTCGCCGCCGCATGTTCAGCGGTTATATCCAGAATGCGGCTTCCGGCGTTTGTGAAATGACGGATAGCCTCGTATCCGCTGAACGGTATGGCCTTGTCTCTGCCAACCATGAACTTGATTGAGATTTCCCAAATACTGGCGGTCGAAATATAGGTCTGGTTGGCCGGGTCCCGGAGAATGGCCTTGATTTTGGCAGACAGCATTTCAGGCGAAGAGACCGCCCATATCGCCACATGCGTGTCCAGAAGAAGGTTCATTCGTCCTTCAACCCGAAAAGCTTGGCCACCTCTTCATCAAGGGCATTGAAGTCTTCCAGCGACATCGGTGGGAACTGGCCTTCCAGAAGGCCTAACCGCATTCCCCTTTTTGGGCTTTGTGACAGCGGCACCAGCCTTGCCGCCGGTTTGCCATCCCGCGCGATGATGATCTCATCTTCTGCGCCGCTTTCAACGGCACTGACAAGTTGGGAAAGGCGCGTCTTGGCTTCCAGCATATTGACGGTGGTCATCACAAATCCCCTTGGCTAAGGTTGACCAAGGGTAAGGCCGATCTCGCGAAATTGCAATATTTGTATTACGGCGTCCCTGCCAGCTTATCCCTGGAGACAAGCGCACCATGATGCTGGATGACGGCCGCTGCCGTTTCTGCCGCGAACTGTGCCGCAGTGACAGCGTCGCCATCGACGGCGTAGCGGGCAAGGAAGGCGCCGTTGAAACTGTCGCCGGCGCTGGTCGTATCGACGATCTTCTCGACCTTGGCGGAGTGCACAAAATGCAGCGGCGCATCGCCGAAGCTGAGCGTCACGCCGTTCGGTCCATCCTTGACCACGATGTTCTCAACGCCAAGTCCACGATACCGCGCGATGGTTGCGGCGATATCGGCATCGCCGAAATGCACCGCTTCATCGTCGAAGCTCGGCATGACGAGGGTGGATGCGCGGGCGCCAGCCGAGATTGTCTCGAGCATATAGGTCTTGTCGTCCCACAGGCGCGGGCGGATATTGGGGTCGAAGACGACGCGTTTGCCTGCCGCCTTGGCGCGGCGCAATTCCGAGAGCAGTGTTTCAACGGCTGATGGCGCCAGAATGGCAAGCGTGATGCCGGAAAAGACGATGATATCGCAGGCTTCGATGGCGGCGCGCAGATGGGCGGCATCGTCGGCCAAGGTCTTGGCGGCCGAGACCGAGCGCCAGTAGGAGAAGCTGCGCTCGCCGTCTTTCAGGTGGATCATGTAGAGCCCGGGCGAACGGCCCTCGACGCGGCGGATGAAGCCGGTGCCGACGCCGGTCTTTTCGATGAAGGCCAGCATCTCGCCGGAAACCGTATCGGTGCCGACGGCGGTCAGGTAATCGACCGACCAGTCACTTGGCAGGAACATTCTTGCATAATAGGCGGTGTTGAACGTGTCGCCGGCATAGCCCTTGCGCAAGAGATCGCCCTCGGCCTGCATCAGTTCCACCATGCATTCGCCGATCGAAAGCAGCCTGCCCGCCATGAAATTCTCCCCGTTCTTCACGTCCTTGCGCAAGCGGAGATACGGCTTACCAGCGTCGAAGGCAAGCGGATGCAGCGGTTGCGATCACATCGCGTGGCGACGAATTTCGATAGGTCGGGGAATGGGGATCCGTAAATCTGGGAGAGCGTATCGATTCGTGCGGGGGAGGTGGTCCTGACGGATTCTTCATCGAACCCGGCCGGCGGTCATCACCACCATCATCATTTTTGCATCGCGGCCGGTCAATCGCCGCAAACGGCCGGGAAGGGCGTTTACTCGCTCTTGCAGCAACGATACAGCTTTCAGCATATCCTTGTGATCGCGGAGCTTTTTGATGGCATCTCCCTTGAAGTCCAATCCCGATTGGTGGCGCGGCGCGGTGATCTATCAGGTCTATCCACGCTCTTTCCAGGACACGACGGGGGATGGTCTGGGTGATCTCAAGGGCGTGACGCAGCGGCTGCCGCATATTGCCAGCCTTGGCATCGACGCCATCTGGCTGTCGCCGTTCTTCACCTCGCCGATGGCCGACATGGGCTATGACGTTTCGGATTATTGCGATGTCGATCCGATGTTCGGGACGCTCGCCGATTTCGATGCGCTTCTGAAGGCTGCGCATCAGCTCGGCATCCGGGTCATCATCGATCAGGTGATCTCCCACACGTCCGACCAGCATTCCTGGTTCAAGGAAAGCCGCTCAAACCGTAGCAATCCGAAAGCCGACTGGTATGTCTGGGCCGACCCGAAGCCGGACGGAACGGCGCCCAACAACTGGATGTCGATCTTCGGCGGGCCGGGTTGGGAATGGGACGGCGTGCGCAAGCAGTATTACATGCACAATTTCCTGGGCTCGCAGCCGGACCTCAATTTCCACAATCCGGATGTGCAGGAGGCGCTTCTGGAGACCGTGCGTTTCTGGTTGAAGCGCGGCGTCGATGGTTTCCGGCTCGACACGGTGAATTTCTATTTCCACGACAAGGAACTGCGCGATAATCCGCCGCTGGTTTACGATCCCGACGCGATCGGCCTGGATGCGCCCGACGTCAATCCCTACGGCATGCAGAACCATCTCTACGACAAGACGCAGCCGGAAAATATCGGTTTCCTGCAGCGGTTTCGCGCCCTGCTCGACGAGTTCGTCGATCGGGCCTCGGTCGGCGAAGTCGGGGACGGCGCACGCTCGCTGAAGACGGTGGCTGCCTATACCAGCGGCGGCGACAAGCTGCATATGTGCTACACGTTTGACCTGTTGGGGCCGGATTTCACCGCCACCCATATTCGCCGCTGCGTCCAGGCGTTTCAGGATGCCGTGACCGACGGCTGGGTGTGCTGGGCTTTCTCCAACCACGATGTTACGCGCCATATCAGCCGGTTCACGCAAATGGCTGACGAGCGCGACCGGGTTGCCAAACTGGCGATCTCGGTGCTTTCAGCGCTGCGCGGTTCGATCTGCCTCTATCAGGGCGAGGAACTGGCGCTTCCGGAAGCCGAACTCGAACTGGCGGACTTACGCGATCCCTACGGCATCCGCTTCTGGCCGGCGTTCAAGGGCCGCGACGGATGCCGCACGCCGATGGTCTGGGAAAAGAATGCCGACCATGCCGGCTTCTCCAGCATCAAGCCGTGGCTGCCGGTGCCTGCCGAACATCGGCCGCTGGCGGTCGATCAGCAGGAGGCTGCCGGTTCCGTTCTCGAGCACTACCGCCAGACGCTGGCCTTTAGGAAGGCGCACGCGCCGCTGCTTGACGGTGCGATGACATTCCTCGAAACCAATCAGGACATCCTGGCATTCACCCGCGAAAAAGGCGGCGAGAAGCTGCTGTTCATCTTCAACCTGCATCGCGGCCCGCAGACCGTTGATTTACCCAAGGGCGTAGTCATTTCCGAAGCTACGCCAATGCCGGGGTTTGCGCCGCAGACCCTCGACGGCCAGATCGTGCTGGAGGCTATGGACGTGTTTTGCGGGCGGCTGGGATAGTACGGCGCTGTTCTGAGGGCCGGCCGTCTCTGTCGAAACATCCGCTTATGCGTCCAGCTTCGAGGGTGCGTCGTCCAGTAAGCCCATCTCCGGGAAGAAGCTTGCTGCAAAATTACGGGCTGCGCTGAGTTCGATATTGAGGTTGCGGGTAAAAGCGTCCGGGTGCGCTTCCGTCGCGACAAGAAGAACTGTGCTGGAACGGTCCAGACCGGAGAGTTCCCTTAGATCACCACGGCTCGCCACATGCAGCAATCCTGCCAGACCGGCGCTGCCGGACGGGGTGGTGTGGATATCGGCCTCCTGACGCATGATCTCGGCCGCTTCCAAAAGCCCGACTTCGCTGACAAGGACGGGCAAGGGGTTATGCCGCTGAAGGATCGCCAGTGCCGCTGCCGAGGCCTCGCCGCAGGCGAGCATCTCCGCGCATGTGCGCAGCGAGCCTTCGATGCGCACGACGCGTCCCGCCGCGATAGCAGGGGCGATGCAGGCTGCCTGCTCCGGCTCGACAACGGCAAGCTTCGCCTTTGGCACGCCCTCCGCCATGGCGGCGGCAAGGCCGCCCACACCGGCCTGAATGAACTGATGGGAGATGGCGAGACCGCTTGCCGCGAGTTGAGCACTGATTTCGGCAGTCAGCGTTGCGTAACCCGACATCACGTCCCGGACAATCGGATCGTTCACATCGGAACTGGTGTCCGGTACGAGTATGCCATCGACCCGCGCTGCCTCAGCGGCGGCATCCACTGCATGATCGTAGGTTCCGGCGACCCAGTATATCGCGGCGCCAAGTGCCTGTATGCGCTCAGCCCGCGTTTGGGGAACGCCATGATGCAGGTAGATCGTCGCGGGCGCTCCGGCGATATCGGCGGCGGCCGCGACCGCAAGCCCATGGTTTCCATCGCTGGCGCAGATCAGGCGCGGCAGGTCGCGGCGCCCCCGCAATTGCGCAACAGGCGTTCCGGTGATGCGGGCCAAAGCGCGGAGCGCCGCCGTCATGCCGCCAAGAATCTTAAAGTTTCCAAAGGGGCGGCCGCTCTCGACCTTGACGAGAACGCGGCCGACACCGGCGCGGCGTGCCAGCGCCGGACAATCTGAAAGCGCCGTTGCGGTGGCGGGAACCGGGGGATGAAGATGTGTCATGGGTCAAATATGATGGGCTGCGTTGCGGTCAAACCGCGTAAATTCCGGACAAGTGCAGCAAAGCCGCAATTTTCGTGGTTAGTCGTCGCCCAGGGAAACGGGAATGACCAGTCCGCGTTTGATGACGCCAAGCGCCACATTGGTGGTGAAGCGGCGGATATTGGCATTCTCGGCGATCAGCCGGGACATCAGCGCATCGTAGGCATCGACATCGGGTGCCGTGACGATCAGCACGAAATCCGATCCGCCAGTGATGTAGAACGCCTGCTGGATCATCGGCTCGTTCGCCAGCCAGCGGCGCAGTTGGGCCAGCAATTCCGGCCGCTCCCGCTCGACATCCAGAGCGACGATGAAGAATGTCGGCCGGCCCACCTGTTTGGGGTCCACCACCGCTATGTCCCGCTGGATAACTCCCGTTTCACGCAGCCGCTTCAACCGGCGCTGGATTGCGGAGACGGAGAGCGGCACCACCGCAGCAAGCTGTTCTGCGGTCTGGGATGCATCTTGCTGCACCAGGTTGAGCAAATGTCGGTCGAAGCGGTCGAGGTTCATGCGGGCATATTACAGGCATATTGCGCGGGAAAAAAGCGATCTGGAATGATCGATCGCGGCAAAGCGGCGTTGTGGTGCCTTATAACCTGACTGGACGATCCGGGACCTTCCGGCTCTATTTTTGTGCCTTGGGATTGATGCAAATGAAGCTCCTCCACCAGACCCATTCACCCTTCGCCCGCAAGACGCTGGTCTTTGCCCATGAGGTCGGTATTGCCGATCAGCTGGTCGTCGAGCATCACGAAACAAGTCCGACAAATGCAAATGCCATGGTTTTCAACAGCAATCCGCTCGGAAAGGTCCCGGTTCTCCTGCGCGATGGACTGTCGCCGCTGTTTGATTCCGACGTCATCTGCGCTTTTTTCGATACGCTGCACGCAGGGCCGTCGCTTTTCCCCGAGGACACCGAGCGCAGATGGGCTGCGTTACGCCTGCAGGCCTTGGCGCAGGACATGGCCTATGCGGGCATCGGCATTCGCTGGGAAACGGCCCGCCGTCCCGAGCATCTGCGTTATCCGGAGCTGCAGGCAGGTTACGAGCGAAAGCTCTTTGAAAGCTATCGTTGGCTGGACCGGGAGATTCGGAGCGATGAGCCCTTGCATATCGGCCATATCGCCGTTGCAACGACATTGGACTGGCTTGCCTTCCGCTACCTTCCGTCCTTCCGCGCGCATGCCAATCTCACCCGCTGGTTCGATGCGTTTACGGAGCGGCCGTCGATGTTGAAGACGCCGCTTTCCGGCGAAACCCACGATTAGAGCGCCGTGAGGCTCTCAACCAATCAACATGAATTTGTCGACATCCACCAGCCCCATATCCGAAATCTTCAGATGCGGGATGACCGGCAGCGGCAGGAAGGCCAGCTGCAAAAATGGCTCCTGCAGCGTCGCGCCGAGCGCGAAGGCCGCCTGGCGCAGATGATGCAGGGTGTCGCGCACGCTTTCATAGGGTTCAAGGCTCATCAGGCCGGCGACCGGCAGCGAGATTTCGCCGGTGACCTTGCCATCCTCGACGACGACGAAGCCACCCTTGATCTGGCCGAGCCGGTTTGCCGCCAGTGCCATGTCGTCCTCGTTGACGCCGACGACGCAGATATTGTGGCTGTCATGGCCGACGGTGGAGGCAATGGCACCCTTCTTCAGCCCAAAACCCTGAACGAAACCGTTGGCATGGTTGCCGTTGATACCATGGCGCTCGATGACGGCGACCTTTATGATGTCACGGTCGAGATCGACACCAGCCTGATTGCCGGATGCGGGTAGCTTGAAGCGGCGGTGTTCGGTGATGATCTTGCCGGGCAGCACGCCGATGACGGAGGTTTCCCCCTCGGCATAGGGCACGCCGAAGTCGGCCGCATTGATGTGGCCGGCCTTGACGCTGTCGAGACCGACGGGAGCGACCGGGCGGCGGGTGGCAAACAGCGCATCGTTGACGAGACGGCCACTGGCAAACACCATCGCGGCTTTACAGTTTTCGAGGCTATCGACGACCACGAGATCTGCACGCCAGCCGGGAGCAACAAGGCCACGGTCGCGCAAGCCGAAGGCACGCGCGGCCGAAATCGATGCGGCACGGTAGACGGCGAGCGGCTCGACCCCTTTGGCGATCGCTTCGCGGATCATGTAGTCGAGATGGCCTTCCTCGGCGATATCAAGCGGATTGCGGTCGTCGGTGCAGAGCGCCAGGAACGGCGACAGGCGCTCGGTGAGGATCGGCATCAACGCATGCAGATCCTTGGAGACGGAACCCTCGCGCACCAGGATGTGCATGCCCTTGCGGATCTTTTCGAGCGCTTCTTGCGCCGTGGTGCATTCATGATCGGTCCGGATGCCCGCCGAAAGGTAGCCGTTGAGATCAAGGCCGCTCAACAGCGGCGCATGTCCATCGATGTGGCCACCCTGAAAGGCGTCAAGCTTGGCAAGGCAGACCGGGTCCTTGTGGATGACGCCCGGAAAATTCATGAATTCCGCCAGACCGATGACCTTCTCGTGGTTGCGGAAGGGCAAAAGCTTTTCGATCGGCAGGTTGGCGCCGGAGGTTTCCAGATGGGTGGCTGGCACGCAGCTCGAGAGCTGCACGCGGATGTCCATGATGGTTTCGCGCGCCGAATCGAGAAAGAACTGGATGCCTTCGGTGCCGAGCACATTGGCGATCTCGTGCGGATCGCAGATCACCGTGGTGACGCCGTAGGGCAGGACGCAGCGGTCGAATTCATGCGGCGTGACCAGCGAGGATTCGATATGCAGATGCGTGTCGATGAAGCCGGGTACGACAATCCTGCCGGTGATGTCGATTTCCGTGGTTCCGGTGTAATTGCCGTAGGTGCCGACGATGCGATCGCCGCAGATGGCGATATCGGAGGTAACGAGGTCGCCGGTGACCAGATCGAAGAAACGGCCGCCCTTGAGCACGATATCGGCGGGAATGCGGCCGGTGCCCTGATCGATCAGCTGTTCAAGTTTTTCGCTCACGGGTGCCTGCCTCTTGGATGCTTGTCTGAAGTATGCTCGTCCGAGCATAGAGGCTGATGGCCATCATTGCATACCCGGATACGCCAAATCGATGATTGTGACTGTGGATGGTGGCTGCGCTGTGACCGGTCTTGCCTGCCGCAAACGAAATCGGGCGCCGAAGCGCCCGATCCGTCATTGGTTCATCTGCTTACTCGGCAGAGACGATCTTGCCGTTTTCCCACTTGTAGAGCGAGAAGCTCTGCGAGGTGAGGTCACCGGTTTCGCCATAGGTGACGTCGCCGATGGCGGTCTTGATCGGTTCGCCGGTCTTCAGGGCAGCGGTGACGGCTGCTGCGTCTTCGGCGCTCCCGGCCTTCTCGATGCCCGCCTTGATCACTTCAACGGCTGCATAGGCGTTGAGCGTAAAAGCTTCCGGGGGGATGTTGGCAGCCTGAAGGGCTGCAACGGCGGCCTTCGAGGCATCGTTCTTCAAAGCGTCGGCCGCATTGGTAAAGACCGTGCCTGCACCGGCGTCTCCACCGATGGCCCAGAATTCGGTGTTGGACAGGCCGTCGCCGCCGATGATCTGGATCGGAGCGCCGATATCATGCAGCTGGCGCACCAGAAGACCGGCTTCCGGGTGGTAGCCGCCGAAATAGAGCACATCGACCTTTTCAGCCTTGAGACGGGTGGTGAGCGCGCTCAGGTCCTTGTCGCCCGGCGTCAGGGAATCGTTGAAGACTTCCGTGACGCCACCGGCGTTCAGGGTTGCCTTGAAGGAATCAGCCAGACCCTTGCCGTAGGCGCCCTTGTCGTTGAGGATGCCGATGCGCTTGTCCTTGAACTGCTTCAGAACATAGGCTCCGGCGACTTCGGCCTGCTGGTCGTCGCGGCCGCAGGTGCGCAGGATGGTGGCGAGGCCACGCTTGGTGAGGTCCGGTGTGGTTGCGGTCGGTGTGACCATCAGGATGCCGTTTTCGGCCAGTACGTCGGATGCCGGCATGGCAACGCCTGAGGTGACCGGGCCAACGACAAAGCGGATGCCTTCGCCAACGATCTGGTTGGCTGCCGAAACACCCTGCTTGGGTTCGCCGGCATCGTCGGCCAGCTTCAGCACGACCTGTTCGCCGAGAATGCCGCCGTTCTTGTTGATCTGGTCGACGGCAACCTGTGCGCCATTCTTCACCTGGTCGCCATAGGCGGCGACGGGCCCGGTCAGCGGCGCGATCAGGCCGATCACGATCTCGGCATGCGCCAGCGGCGCAAAGGCCAGCGAGGCGGCGAACGTGGCGCCCGTCAATGTCTTGAAGTTCATCTTGCTTCTCCTTGTGTGGGTTGGTTCCCCGCAGTGCCAGCGCTTCGGTTGCTGGGCCGGGAGGGTGAAACCTGCCAGTCGAAAAGCAACTCCAGTTCCGTTGAGTTGTCCGTCTTCTGTGAACGGATCGATCCCATGCTTCTCGTCTATGAAGCTCCCCACGATTCCGCAAGGCGATTTTTTAGGCAAAGTGCAAAATATTTATTCAGTTCTGACGCCAGACGGGGCCGGGACATGCGTCCCGGCCCCGTCTGGGTATCGTTCACGATCGAATATTGCTCGTTTAGGCGTTGGCGATCAGCACCTTGCGGATACCGTCGACCAATTCGTCGATCTCGGCCTTCGAGATGATCAGCGGTGGCGAAAGCGCGATGATGTCGCCTGTCGTGCGGATCAGGTAGCCGCTTTCATAGGCCTTCAAGAAGGCGGAGAAGGCGCGCTTGGTCGGTTCGCCGGCGATCGGTGCCAGCTCGATCGCGCCGATCAGGCCGATATTGCGGATGTCGATCACATGCGGGCAGTCGCGCAGCGAATGCAGCGCATCGCCCCAGTAGGAGGCAAGCTCGGCGCCGCGGGTCAAAAGGCCTTCGTCGCGGTAGGTGTCGAGCGTGCCGAGCGCTGCGGCGCAGGCGATCGGGTTGCCGGAATAGGTGTAGCCGTGGAAGAACTCGATCATGTGCTCCGGGCCGCTCATGAAGGCGTCGTGGATTTCGGCGGTGACGAACACGGCGCCCATCGGGATGACGCCGTTGGTCAGGCCCTTGGCGGTGACGATCATGTCCGGCTTGACGTCGAAATACTGGGCCGCGAACGGCGTGCCGAGGCGGCCGTAGCCGGTGATGACTTCGTCGAAGATCAACAGGATGCCGTGCTTGGTGCAGATCTCGCGCAGCTTCTGCAGATAGCCCTTCGGCGGGATGAGCACGCCGGTGGAGCCTGCGACCGGCTCGACGATGACGGCAGCAATCGTCGAGGCGTCATGCAGCGTAACGATGCGTTCCAGTTCGGATGCGATATCGCCGCCATGTTCCGGCTCGCCCTTGGTGAAGGCGTTCTTGTCCGGAAAATGCGTGTGCGGCATATGATCGACACCGGTCAAAAGCGTGCCGAACATCTTGCGGTTGGAGACGATGCCGCCGACGGAGATACCGCCGAAATTGACGCCGTGATAGCCGCGCTCGCGGCCGATCAGGCGGGTACGCGACCCCTGGCCCTTCACCTTGTGATAGGCAAGCGCCACCTTCAGCGCCGTCTCGACTGATTCCGAGCCGGAATTGGTGTAGAGCACATGCTCCATGCCGTCAGGCGCGATGTCGATCAGGCGGTTTGCCAGCTCAAACGCCTTGGGGTGGCCAAGCTGGAAGGCAGGCGCATAATCGAGTTCACCGGCCTGCTCGCGAATGGCTTCGGTAATCAGCGGCCGGCAGTGGCCGGCATTGACACACCAGAGGCCTGCGGTGCCATCGAGCACCTGGCGGCCATCATGGGTGGTGTAATGCATGTCCTTCGCCTTGACGAACATGCGCGGTTCTTTCTTGTATTGCCGGTTGGCTGTGAACGGCATCCAGAAGGCGCTGAGGTCATTGGGGGTGGCATTGAGGCGGTTCGACATCGTATTCTCCGTGGCGTTTTTATCGCTGGCGGCCAAGTCCAGTAGGTTCCGGTTGAATCTTTACCTGATGGTCAAACTATCAGCGCGCCTTTTTCGGTCAAGTCGCGGCTTGCGCGCGAGGAAAAACAGGACTTGCAACCCTGTCTTCTTCGAAGTTTAACCTGTTTGAACGACAGTGGCGCGCGTTTCCGAAACATGGGCTCAGGATTGAAACCTTGCCGAAATTTCCAAACTGCCTTGTGCTTGCGTTTTTCGTCTGCCTGTCCGGTCCGGTAAAAGCCGCAGACCTGATCGCGGATGGTTCCTTTGAAAAGGGGCAGGACGGTTTTTGGGCTGCCGGTGGGGTTGCGCTATCGCGTGAGCGCGGCAAGCTTTGTGCCGGTATCGAGGCGGGCGGACAACCCTGGGACAGGCTGATCGGCGTCAACGACCTGCAATTTTCCGCGGGAAAACCCTACCGTCTGTCGGCGATTTTCGAAGCCAGGGGAGAGCATGCATTTCCGGTTCTGATCCAGCGCAATATAGAGCCCTGGACGGCGCAGGCGTCTTTCGATGCGACGGTCAAGGCAGGAAAAACCGAGTTTTCCTCGGTGTTTACAGCGTCTGAAGCGGAGCCGGCGCAGATCATCTTGCAGCTCGGCGGGGCTAAGAAATCCTGGCGGCTTTGCCTGGATGACGTGGTCGTACGGGAGGCCACGGCGGAAGAGGTCGAGGCGAAGGAAAAAAATGTCCGCCGCGACCTGCCGGCTTTGGTCAATCAGACCGGTTATTTTCTCGACGGGCCGAAGCGGGCGACGATCCTGTCGGATTCGGCTGAGCCTCTGGCGTTCAAGCTTGAGGATGCCGACGGCGTGATGGTCGGCGAAGGGCTGACGGCACCGGCGGGTTTTGATGCCACGGTTGGCAGCGAGACGCAGATCGCCGACTTTTCGGCTTTTGCGACGGCAGGAGAGGGGTATCGGCTCGTTGCCGGCGGCAAGACAAGCTATCCCTTCTCCGTCGGTCATGATCTCTACGGCAAATTGCGCGTCGATGCGTTGTCATGGTTCTATCCGCAGCGCAGCGGTATCGAAATCAAGGGGGATATTGCCGGTGATGCCTATGCCCGCCCCGCCGGGCACGTTCAAGACAGCCCCAACCGGGGGGATACGCAGGTGACCTGCCTGACCGGCAAGGTCGCCACCAAGCTGTACGGCAAGGACTGGACGTGCGACTACACGCTGGATGTTTCGGGCGGCTGGTATGATGCCGGCGATCAGGGGAAGTATGTGGTCAATGGCGGTATTGCGGTGGCGCAGCTGCTCGGCACGTTTGAGCGCGGTTTGAAATACGGCAAAGGGGCGTCACCGGTGATGAGCGACAGCCTGTCGCGCATTCCCGAAAACGGCAATGGTGTTCCGGATATTCTCGACGAAGCGCGTTGGGAGCTGGAATTTCTCATGAAGATGATGGTTCCCGACGGGCAACCACTCGCCGGTATGGTCCATCACAAGGTTCATGATACCAAGTGGACGACCGTCCCGATGCTGCCGCATCTCGATCCGGAACTGCGGGCGCTGCATCGCCCATCGACAGCTGCGACGCTCAACCTTGCAGCCGCTGCGGCGCAGGGTGCACGGCTTTTTGCGCCGTATGACGAAGCGTTTTCGGAGCGGTTGCTGGCCGCCGCACAAAAAGCCTGGCTGGCCGCAGCCTCCAATCCGGTTTTGTTTGCGCCGGATTCGGATGGGTTGCAGGGTGGCGGCGACTATGGCGACACCGATATTACCGACGAGACCTACTGGGCTGCCGCCGAGCTTTACATCACCACCGGAGATTCTGGCTACCTCACGGCGTTGAAATCGTCGTCCTTCTGGGCAGGACCTGTCTTTTCGGCCCTCGGCGCTTTCCACTGGCGCAATGTGGCGGGCCTTGCCCGTCTGGACCTCGCGCTCTATGGCGACAATCTTCCGGAAGACGACAGGGCCATGATCCAGGCCTCGGTGGTCTCTGCCGCGAAGGACTTTGTCGGCCTGCAGCAGAAGGAACCGTTCGGGCACATCTACCGTCCGGCCGGCAATCGCTACGACTGGGGATCGAACCAGCTCATTCTTCAGAACATGATCGTTGTTTCGGCCGGGTACGATTTGACGGGCGAGCAGAGGCTTCTCAACAGCGTGCGGGAAAGCATGGACTATCTGTTCGGGCGCAATGCCATGAACATGTCCTATGTGACCGGTTACGGCAGTGTCTTTTCAAAGAACCAGCATAGCCGCTGGTATGCCCATCAGGTCGACAATGCGCTGCCTAATCCGCCCGACGGCACTTTGGCCGGTGGTCCGAATTCCTCGCTGGTCGATGATATCGCCAAGACACGCCTCAAGGGATGCTGGCCGCAGACCTGCTACGCCGACGACATCATGTCCTGGGGGACGAACGAAATGACGATCAACTGGAATGCGCCGCTGGTCTATATCGCGTCCTTCCTGGCGGATGCGCGATGAGCGGGCAGACGGACATCGCTTTTATCGGCACGGGTTTCGTCGCCGACTACTACATGACGACGATGGCGAACCATCCGCAGCTTAGGCTGGCAGGTGTCTGGGATAGCGATCCTGTCCGGTTAAAGCAGTTTTGCAACTACTGGAAGATCCACTCCTATGCCTCTGAAGCGGAATCACTTTCCGATGCTGCCGTCTCCATCATCGTCAACCTGACAACGCCCGAGAGCCACTACGCCGTCAACAAGGCGGCGCTGCTGGCGGGCAAGCACGTCTATTGCGAAAAACCGCTGGCGATGACAGCCGACGAGGCGCGCGAACTGGTTGCGCTTTCGGCGGAAAAGGGCCTTGTCCTAGCGGGAGCGCCAGCCAATGCACTCAGCGATGCCCGCGCGCATTGCGCAGATATTCTGGCGTCTGGCATTATCGGCACGCCGCGGCTTGCCTATGCCGAGATGGAGGATGGTCCGGTCTTTCGCGACAAGTGGCAGGAATGGCGCAGCCTCTCTGGCGCGAAATGGCCGGCTGTTCATGAGTTCGAAATCGGCTGCACGCTGGAACATGCCGGCTATGCAGCGAGTTGGCTCGTCTCGCTGTTTGGCCCCGTTGCCAATGTCGCGGCGTTTTCGGCGCTGACGTTTCCAAACAAGGGGCCGGGAACAGAGAGCCTTGTGCTTGGCCCGGATTTTTCCGTCGGCTGTCTCACGTTCCGCTCGGGTCTTGTCGCCCGTCTGACAACCGGTCTGGCCGCGCCACGGGATCGTTCCCTAACAATTGCCGGTGACAAGGGAACACTCGTGGTGCGGGATCTCTGGGACAATCGCTCGCCGATCCATGTCGAGCTTGCGGGCACCAAGCGGCCACTGCTGCATCGGCTGGTCGACCGGCTGGAATGGCAGCTTCAGCGGAAGTTTCCGTTTCGGCTTACTGCCGGAAAGCCCGTCGCCTATCCACACCACGCCGGGAAAAACACACTGCCCGCCTATCCCTCGCAGATCGATTTCGTTCGCGGAATTGCAGTGCAGGCGGATGCGATCCGGAGCGGCGTACAGCCGTTGTTTTCCGGCGAGACCGCGCTGCATCTGACGGATATCGTGCTTGCGCTCAACGCCGGGAAGCGGGACCACACACCAGCCGGGTTATGACGGCGGCTGGTCGAGGATGGTTTCGATGATGCCGAGGGATTCGGCACTGGCGCTGAGCGGTATGCGTGTTTCTTCGCGCCGGCCTTCCAATATGGCCGTGCTTGCAGCTTCTATTTCGAACTGGAGGCCGTCACCGGGAAATCCTTGATTGTGAATCGTCAGGCCGGGCAGCGGCAAGGCGCGGGCAATCTTTCCAAAGGCACGCGACAGGCGGCTGGAACCTGGCGGCAGCGCGAGATGGTGTGCCATCCGGTTTGTTGTCAGGACGATGCGGCTTGCCCGTAGAAACGGTCCATCGATGACCAAGCTGCCGGTGCTTCCCTCGATGATGAAGCGATTGCTTCCGGTGCGGTCGAAGCCGCAGGAGAGCGATGCCTTGAAACCGTCATAGCCAAGACTGATCGTTGCCGACATATCGACGCCGGTCGATGCTGCTTGCCACTGTCCTTCGACTTTGCGGGGGGAGCCGAATAGCGCCAGCGTCAACGCGATCGGGTAGACGCCGAGATCGAGAAGCGCGCCACCGCCGAGCGCTTTGGAGAAAAAGCGGCTATTGCCATCCACTGCCTTTGCGTAGGCGAGTTCGGCGCGGACTGCGGTGATGGTGCCGATTGTATCGCGGGCAAGAAGTTTCCGGACCTGCGTGAACGCCGGCAGAAAGAGCGGCCACATGCCTTCCATTGCAAAGCACTGGTGTTGCGCTGACAGGTCTGCAAGCGCCCGTGCCTGCGCTGCCGTCATGGTGAGCGGTTTCTCGATCAGGACAGGTTTTCCCGCCATCATCAAGGTGCAGGCTTGATCGAAATGCGCGGTATTTGGGGTGGCAAGGTAGACCGCGTCGATCAACGGATCGGCGGCGAGAGCATCAATGCCAGCAATGATGCGAAGCCCGCCGAAGCGCTGTGAAAACGCGGCGGCGGCTTCCTGTGTCCGCGAGCACACGGCGACCAGCTTCGCGTTGGCGGTCAGCTTGATATCTTCGGCAAATGTCGCGGCGATGCTGCCCGTTCCCAGCACAGCCCATCTGAGGGGTGCGTTGAGCGGTTGATCATTGGCTGTCATTGTCATGAGGGGGATACTGCATGCCAAGTCTCAAAGACGCGTAAACGTTAGAGCCACCGGCCGATTCAGGGCGACCTCAACCGCTGCATTTCCGCAACGCTGATCCTGTCCCGAAACCAAAAGAGTGTGGTTCCATGGCAAGATGGCCGCTGGATGAGGAGATTATTTTGTATCGGAACAAGGGTCGTGCTCATCCATCCCGCGCGGAACGTCCAGCGGGGCAATAAACAAGACTGGGGCCGACAAGCGGCCCCGATCTGTATCAGGCCGTACGGCGCTGCGCGACCTGTTCGGTTGCGCTGGCTTCTTCGCCGTAGATTTCCTTGAGTGTTTTTAGCACTCTCAGGACTGCATCTGAAGAACTTGAATAATAGATAGTCTGGGCATCCCTACGGGTGGTGACCAGATTTTGGGCACGCAATTTCGAGAGATGTTGCGACAAGGCGGATTGGCTGAGGCCGACCTGGTTTGCCAAGGCGCCGACAGCCATTTCCTCGTTCACCAGTGAACTGAGAATCAGCAGACGCTTTGGATTAGCCATAGCCGACAGAAACTCCGCAGCTATTTCAGCCTTGCCGTGTTTCTGAGCAGATATCGTTTGCATTCCATACTCCATGCGAAGTTCACATCACGCTTGGTTATGAATGTGAATGACAGATAATTAGACGTGATGAATAAAAGGACAACTGCCTACTACAAGAAATCGGGGTAAAAGGGCTCGCATTTAACGGTAAAGTTTTACCAATGTGGCCCGTAATTCCCCTTTTGATTGCAGTGGTGCATCATATTCCAGTCGCTTGAGTTGATCTCCCGACGCGAGATCGACCCCGCCGGCATCAAGACCACAGATTCGCCAGCCGCTTCCTTTTGCCTTGCAATAGAGCTGGGCGTACTTGCTTGCCGCATCGGCATGGTCGGAATTCATGTGATCGATGGCGCCGAGCTCCATTGCGGCAAGATCCTCGATCGCCGGAGAACGGATCATCAGATCCTCGCCGGTGAGCACATAAGCCCGGCCAAAGCCGCCATTCATGCTGGCCTTTAGCGGCGTCAGCCGGAAAAACGCGAAATCGGGAAAGTCGACATAGAGCTGGGCTTTCGGATGGCGGCGGATGAATCGTTCGCGGATGCGCGTATGGGCGGCGCTGTCGCGATCGACTTTTCCCGCTTCGCACTGAACCGTCAGCCGGGCATGGGCGAGCGGATCGCCCTTGCCGATTTCACCGGTCAACAGCGAGCAGCGCTGATCCGCGGACAAAGCCTGCGTGTGGGCCGACAAGGCGGAAACCAGGATGACCGGTGTGCCATCGGTATCGATGCCGAGGAGCACGCGGCTGACAAAGGGAAAGCCGTCGCTGCCCGGCTCGATCACTGCAATGGCGGCACTACGCGCGGAGCGCAGGATAATGCGGGCGAGCTTGCGCGCCTCATCATCGGTTTCGCGCAGGACGGAGGGTTTGTCGGCCATCGGATTGCCTCTTGTCTTGAATGCCAAACGCCCGGAACTCTTATTGTCCGGGCGCCCTTATAACGACATCTTGACTGCGATCGTCAACTTTTGTTGCGATGTCGTGTCAGGCCTTCCACGACGTTCTGGGCATTGATCGTGCCGACAATGGCACCGTTGTCGACGACACCGATGCTGCCAGGCTGGCGCGACATGGCATCGAGGATATCGATCAGCGGCGTCGTCGGCTTGGCTGTAGCCGAAACACCAGCCGGGCCTTCATTGCGGTTAACGCCCTGGCTCATCACGTCCATAGCCGTCAGCATGGTGATCGGGTTCATGTGCTGGACGAAGTCGGCGACATACTGGTTGGCCGGGTTCTTGACGATGTCCTGCGGGGTGCCGCACTGGATGATGCGGCCGCCTTCCATGATGGCGATGCGGTTGCCGATGCGGAAGGCCTCGTCGAGATCGTGGCTGACAAACAGGATGGTCTTCTTCAGGCGGCGCTGGAATTCCAGCAATTCATCCTGAAGGCGGGTGCGGATCAGCGGGTCGAGCGCTGAGAACGGCTCGTCCATCAGCAGGATTGGGGCGCCGGTGGCGAACGCTCTGGCCAAGCCCACACGCTGCTGCATGCCGCCGGAAAGCTCTTTCACCTGGCGGCCGGCCCATTTCGTCAGGTTGACCAGTTCCAGCTGTTCGGCAACGCGGTCCTTGCGTTCCTTGTCTGGCACACCGGCGAGTTCCAGGCCGAAACCGACATTGTCTTCCACCGTGCGCCAGGGCAACAGCGCGAACTGTTGGAACACCATGGAGACGTCGTGCATGCGGAAATCGCGCAGAGACTTGGCGCTGGTTTTGTACGGATTGATGACGCCGTGGCGGGTCTTGACCTGAACTTCGCCGCGCACCACCGGCGCCAGTCCGTTCACGGCGCGCAGAAGGGTCGATTTGCCCGAGCCCGACAGTCCCATCAGAACGAGGATTTCGCCCTCGGTGATGGTCAGCGATGCATCGGCGACACCCAGCACCAGTCCGGTCGCAGCGCCGATTTCGTCACGGGTCTTGCCCTGGTCGACCATGGCGATGGCGGCTTCCGGCCTGTTGCCGAAGATGATATCGACATTCTTGAAAATAACGGCATCGGTCATGCGCCTTCTCCTTCATCGGACGAACGGAACAGGCGGTCGAGAATGATCGCGAGGATGACGATACAGAGGCCGGATTCAAAACCCATGGCGATATTGACGGTGTTCAGTGCCCGCACGACCGGCACACCGAGACCGGCGGCACCGACCAGCGCCGAGATGACCACCATCGACAGCGACAGCATGATGGTCTGGGTGAGACCGGCCATGATCTGCGGCATGGCAAAGGGCAGCTCGATCTTGCGCAATACCTGTGCAGGCGTTGCGCCGAAGGAGACGGCCGCTTCCACCAGCGAGGGTGGGGTCGAGATGATGCCGAGACGGGTGAGGCGGATCGGCGCCGGAATGGCGAAGATCACGGTGGCGATCAGGCCCGGCACCATACCGAGGCCGAACAGCACCAGGGCCGGGATCAGGTAGACGAAGGTCGGGATGGTCTGCATCAGGTCGAGGATTGGCCGCATCACGGCATAGACCCAGGCGCGCCGGGCAGCCGCAATGCCGAGCGGAATGCCGACCGCCATCGAGACGAAGCTTGCCGCCAGAACCAGAGCCAGCGTTTCAGTTGTTGCCTTCCAGTAGCCGAGGTTGATGATCAAAAGCAGGCCGAACAGCGTGAACAGGGTGACGCCGATCGAGCGGCGGAACCAGTAGGACAGAGCGGTGACAATCGCCACGACGATCAACGGATGCGGCGTCTGCAGGACCCACAGGATCGCATTCACAACTCCCGACAGGATCGCCGACACCTGGTCGAAAAAGCCGGTGAAATTGGTGGTGAGCCAGGTGAAGAAACTCTTCGCCCAGCCACCGATGGGTATGCGTCGATCAGGGTTGGTTAGCCATTCCACGGGAAAATCGCCTGGTTCTTGGAGCCAATGATAGGAGCGGAAGCGCGTGATATGCGCTTAAAAAAGGCGGGGACTAAGCCCCGCCTTGATCAGCCGGTCAAAGACCGAGCGCGGTCTTTACAGCAGGCAATCCTTCAGCACCATCCTTGGTGGTGACGCCGGCGAGCCAGGGATCGATGGCCGTCGGGTTGGCCTTCAGCCACTCGTTGGCCGCGACTTCCGGATCCTTGCCGTCGTTCAAGATCTTGCCCATGATCTCGTTTTCCATCGGAAGCGAGAACTTCAGGTTGGTGATCAATTTGCCGACATTCGGGCACTCGGCGGTATAGCCGGCGCGAACGTTGGTGAAGATGGTGGCGCCGCCGAGGTTCGGTCCGAAGATGTCGTCGCCGCCGGTGAGGTATGTCAGCTTGAAGTTGGAATTCATCGGGTGGGGTTCCCAGCCGAGGAAGATGACCGGAGTACCATCCTTTTCTGCGCGGGCGACCTGCGCCAGCATGCCCTGCTCGGAGGATTCGACGACTTCGAAGCCCTTCAGGCCGAACGTATCCTTGTCCGTCATGTCGATGATCAGGCGATTGCCGTCGTTGCCGGGCTCGATGCCATAGATCTTGCCGTCGAGATCAGCCTTATGAGCGGCGATATCCTTGAAGTCCTTGATGCCGAGTTCGGCACCCTTGGCATTGGTCGCCAGCGTGTACTTGGCGCCTTCGAGGTTAGGGCCGAACGATTCGACAGATTTGTCGTTCAGGAAGGGACGAACGTCGGCTTCCTGGGTCGGCATCCAGTTGCCGAGGAAGACGTCGATATCCTTGTTCTTCAGCGACTGATAGGTCACAGGAACGGACAGAACCTTGATGTCGGTCTGATAGCCGAGGCCCTTGAGGATAGAGGAAACGGTCGCAGTCGTCGCGGTGATGTCCGTCCAGCCGACATCGGCGAAGCGGACGGTGCCACAGCTCTCAGGCTCGGCCGCATAGGCGGATGTCAGTGCGCTCAGCGATACGGCTGCAGTCAGCATGAAGTTCAATGTCAGTCTGGTCATCGTGATAATTCCCCTGCCTTTTGATTTTAGCCAATCACCAAATGTCCGCCAATTCAAGCGCCCTGGTGTTGTCCTGAGTGTATTGGGACATTTGCCGGACACGCCCGCCTAAAACGACGCGGGATGTCGCATTGCCAAATGTTGTGGCGCTTGCCGACGATTTTCTGTGACTTTCGCGTTCGCGCTCTGGCCTTCCTCGCCCGGTCTGTTCATGAACAATCGACAGCATACAGAAGAGGACGCCATGGCAAAACTGTATTTCAGCTACGCCACGATGAACGCAGGCAAATCGACCATGCTTCTGCAGGCGTCGTACAACTATCGCGAACGCGGTATGCGAACGGTCATCCTGATTGCTGCCTTCGACGACCGGGCGGGCCAGGGGCGGGTGTCCTCGCGTATCGGATTGAGCGAAGACGGCATCGCGTTTACGCATGCCGACGACCTTTATGCCTTGATCGAGCGCCTACACGCTGAAGAGACAATTGCCTGTGTTTTTGTCGATGAAGCTCAGTTCCTCGGTGAAGATCAGGTCTGGCAACTGGCGCGCGTCGCTGATCGCATCGGCATTCCGGTCATGGCCTACGGATTGCGCACGGATTTCCAGGGCAAGCTGTTTCCCGGTTCGATGGCGCTGCTCGCCATTGCCGACGAGATGCGCGAAGTCCGCACCATCTGCCATTGCGGCCGCAAGGCGACTATGGTGGCGCGGATGGATGCCGCCGGTAATATCGTGCGCGAGGGCGCGCAGGTCGAGGTTGGCGGCAACGAGAAATATGTCGTCTATTGCCGCCGGCACTGGGAAGACAAGATGAACGAAGCGTGAGGCAGGCTATCGCCGGGCCGGTGCGCCGTGCCATGATGGCGCCATCGCGTCCGCCTTCCGGGAAATCGCCCATGCCTCTTTCTATTCGTTTCGTTTCATTCAGCCTTTTCCTCTGTCTCGGGACAAGTCTAGCCCATGCCGCCGGCGACGCTGCGGCTGGCGCGCAGGTCTTCAAGAAATGCGGCGCCTGTCACACGGCGACCGAGCCGATGAACCGTGTCGGCCCCAGCCTGATGGGTGTCATTGGCCGCCCGGTCGCGACCTTTTCCGGCTACAATTATTCGAGCGCGATGACCGCGTTCGGTGAAGATGGAAAAGTCTGGGACGAGGAGCGGTTGTCGGAATACCTGATGAGCCCCAAGGCGATGGTTCCCGGCACCAAGATGTCTTTTCCGGGCTTGAAAAAGCCGCAGGAAATCGAAGACGTCCTTGCCTACCTGAAGACGGCGGTGGCCAAATAGCGCGGCCATCCCCGGAAGAACGGCCCGCCTAAGCGATATACGCTTTAAAAACCGTGGATTGCACACTTGTTCTTCAAATTACTGCTCCCATTATATAAGCTGATGTCATGACTGAATAATTTGGCTACGCGGCGCGTCTGCACCGGAGCAACCAGGGGGAAAACCGATGGCGACACTTCAGAATTTTGAGAGCGAAATCGAGAAAACCCGCGGCATCGTTGAACAGATGCGCGGCAAGATGAACCAGTCCGCCGTCGTGCTCGACCAGTTCGCCAAATCCGACACCAAGCTGGGCGATGCGAATTTCGATATCGAGAATGCCCGCATCCAGGACGTCATCAACCAGCAGAAGGTGATGGAAGGCAATATTGCCGACCTGATCATCGGTCTGGAAGACGCCACCAACGCATTCGGCTCCGAATTCGAGAGCATGAAGAGCTATACCGGCTACGAAAAGTTCATCGGTATCTTTTCCAAGCAGAGCGCCCAGCGCATGCGCACCGACCGCGTCCGCAACATGTCGCTCGCCGGCAACCTGCAGGAGTTGCTGTCAAAATCCGATACGATCGTCGGCATCCTGAAGGAACAGAAGGGCGTTCTTGACCAGCGCTACAAAACTTCAGAAGCGAGCCTTCTGCAGGTCATCGAGCGGCGCAAGGCGACGATCGCCAACCTGCAGGAAACTCAGAAGCGCATCGAGGAACTGAACCCGATGCTGATGGACATCGAAAACAGGATCGCTGCCTCGACCGACCAGATTTCCCGCACCCAGCTTGAAGGCGAGCGCTCGGTGCTGGCGACCGAATATAACGAGAAGCAGGCCAAGGAACAGGAACTGCTGGCCGAGAGCCAGACATACGAGCGCTACACCTCGATGTTCCAGACCTTCGTCGATAGCCTCAACAACCAGATCGCCGCCCAGAATACGCTGATCAACAAGCTGACCATCGATACCGAGCAGCGCATCGTGCTGTACAAGGCGCTGGAAGATTCCTTGAAGACCGCAGCCCAGCAGGATGTCGCCCACAAGATCAACACGCTCGGCAGCCAGGTCGATACGGCAGCGGAAGAAACCATGGCCGGCATCGGCTCGGCCTCGCAGCGCCATATTGGCGATCTGCTGGAAATGCACGAGAAGAACATGCTCTCCACCCAGGATATCCAGCGCCGCAAGAAGCTGGCGGACGATGCGTTTGCCCGGCGGTTCCAGGCTGTGATGGACAAGCATAATTCGGCGAATTACGTGAAGCAGTAGTTCTGCGCATGCCAGCGGAAGATCATTTCAAAATGCCCCTCACCCTAACCCTCTCCCCGCAGGCGGGAAGAGGGGACGACGGAATTTGCCGCATTTCCCTTCTCCCCGTTTACGGGGAGAAGGTGCCCGACAGGGCGGATTTGGGGCGTGACGCATACACAGCATTGCTGTTGGGAAACCAGCCATGAACGCCGCATCCGAAGGGGCCGTTGGCCAGTATTTTGCCTCGATCCGGGCAGCGCTTGGCGGTTTGGAAATTTTCCTCGGTGACCGCAACTCGCCGCTTTACCGCGATACGGTGGTGGGCGAGGTCGTCGTTCCCTACCTGTCGCGGCTGAAGGCGTCGTTTTCCTGCTGGGAAAACCGGATCGGCTTTATCGAGCAGTTCCGTATCTCCCGGGCCGAAAGCGGCTTTCCGGTGTTCCAGAATGTGCTGGAGCTGGAAAACGACCGGCAATCGGCGGAAAAGCGGCTGGCGGGAATTCCGGTGGCCGATGCGTTGCGTCAGGAAATGGCCGATTTCATCCTGCGGCAGAAGGCGTTTCCGGCTGAGCTGCAATCGCGCATGGCTGAGCGGCTCTATCTCGAACAGATCGGCAAGGGTGATATTTTTTCGCCCTTCATCATGCCCGAGACCATTCGCGTTGGTGTGAACCCTAAGACCCAGCGGCCCTATTACGTCGTCTGCTGGGGCGCCTTCGACGGCGCAAGCACCTTGCCGATGGTCTATATGTCTGTCATCGAGGATTCGTCGGAAAAGATCATCAAGCTTCTGGTGACGCCGGATGGCAAGCTCAATCCGGACACGGATATTCCGCTGCCGATCGGCGGGCTGCTCAATCCCGATCTAGCCAGCCGTTTCGACGATTTCGCCCTGAAGAACAGCGCCTATTCGCTGACGCCGGTGACGATCGCCACCAATCTCGACAAGGATTTCGAGGAGCTGCATCCTAAGCAGCTGCGGCGCATCGTGCTCGGACCATTCTATTCTGCCGGGATTACCGAGAACAATGCCAAGATCAACGATATCCTCTCGAAAGTGCGCAAGACCGAGAACGCCTGGCTTTTGACCTGGACCGTGCAGGAAGTGTTCTCCAAGGCTGAGCGGCCGGCCCAGCGCGGCTTCTTCTCATCGACGCCGGCATCGGAAGAATTCCATATCGACACCGACAATCTCGAGGCAACACGCATGGGCGTGAGCTCCTACGAGAAACACGCGCTGGTGCCACACGACGCCTATCAGGCGCTCTATGCCGCCGGCGACGCAGCAACAATCTTCGGCGATTACAAGGTGCATGTGATTTCCGGAAACCAAGTCATCAGCGAGGTCTAGGATTATGTCACTGAACGCGGGCTTGACGACGCTGCACGAGGACGACATCGCCAAGCATCAGGCGGTAGCACAGGGTCTTGTCACCCGGCTGATCCTGCTGGAGGCCGATGATCCAACGGCGGGAACAGCCTTGGCCGGAACCGGCCGCCGCTTTGTCTCTACCGTTTCGACCGGTGGACAGCGCCGCACCCGCGAGGTGGAGTTGGCAAAGACGATCCAATCGGTACGCGGTGCGGACCCACTCATGTCACCTGCCCAGCATGCGCTGCTCTATCGTTCAAGGCGGGGCATTCAGGTGGCGCTTGCCGTTGCCGATGTTTTTGCCCGCCAGACCAATCTGGAAGGCCTGCAATCGCGCAACGCAACCGCGCCGCTATCGGGAGAGGATGCGAGCCAGTTCAAGGCGCTTCTGTCGGCGTCGGCTTATATTGCCGCCTTCACTTTCGCCGCCTATCTCGGCGCAACGCTTGCAGGCGAAGGTGAGCCGGTCGAGGATGGGACCGAGCCGGATTTCCTGTTCGATACGCCGCAAGATGCGCTGAAGGGCATGATCTCGGCGCTCGACAAGACCATTGCCGGGGCACCGGACGATGCCGCCTTGACCAACCGGGCGCGGGCCTTTGCCCGGCTCGCGATCGAGGGTCTGATCGGCCGCAAGGCACGCTTCACCGGACTTGCCAGCTTCGAGAATGTCCATATCCGTATCGATCAGGACGATTTCACGCTGAACGGTTTCGATGTGGCGCCCGGCGCCAAGCGCAAGCCGCTGGTGATGACCTTCAAGAAGCCTGAAGAGATCATCGGCAACCACATCGCCAAGTATCAGGCGCTGAAGCTGGCCAAGATGCTGATGGCCTATGATTTCGACCGTCAGATGAACCCGTTCGTCGAACTGGGTGGCTTTCTCTTCACCTTCATCGGCGACGGCATGCCCGGCACCGGCAAGACCATCCTCATCCAGATGCTCGCCGGTCTGCTCAACGACTATTGCGAGATCGCCGGCTACGCCTTCCACTACGAGAATTTCGGCGTCGATCAGATTTCCTCCTATCAGGGCAAATCCGGCCAGAACTGCAAGGAATTCGTCAACAATGTCATCAATCCGCGCGCCATCGGTTTCGGCACGATCGACGATGTCGATCAGGTTGCGGCCAAGCGCTCCGACGACCGTGCGTCGGCCGGTCAGCACGAGGTGACGGCTGTGCTGATGGAGAGTTTTGCTGGCGCCTCCACGGTGATCCGTGGCAACTGCACGTTCGGCATGTTCTCCAACTATCCGGAAAATGTCGATGATGCGCTCCGTCAGCGTGCCGGCGCCCGCTGGCTGGTCGATGGGCCGCAGTCGGAAGGCGATTATATCGATATCTTCGCCATGATGGTCGGCAAGAACCACCAGATCCCGCTTGGAGAACATCAGCTGTTTGCCGGTCAGGAGATCAAAAAAGCCGTTTCGCAATCCTATGCCGAGCATGCCCGTCCGAAGGAGGAAGGGCTGCTGGCCGTCTGGGAACGCCATGAAAAGGAAGAGGGCAAGATCGAGACGCTGGCCGATGTCGGTTCCTACCTGCACATGATCAAGGAGGCCGAGCCGCGCTTCACCGGCCGGGCGATCAAGAACATTACCGATGCGGTCAAGATGCGGGCGATGGACGTCGATCTGCCTGATGACTGGTTTGCGACGCCGGAAGCCTTCATGCACAAGGCCTATGACGAAAAGAAAGCCATGATCGAAACCCTGCGCGGGCCGATCACGCTCGACATGGTCATGCAGGAAATCAACCGCTACGCCGATAGCGAGTTCCGCTACACCGACAAATCCGACGATGCAGCCGTGACCGACATCATTCGCCGCGAACGCCAGCGGGAGAAGGCGATCCGCGAGATCGAGGCGATGAAGGCGGGCGGGCGGTGGCAGGGGTAGGGCGGCCAAACTGTTCTGGAAGTTAAACCAGGATGATGATATGTGGTATACACGTATCCCATAAGGAATATTATCATGGCCAAGCAAACGGCGATCCGTCTTCCCGATGAGACCTATGAAAGATTGCAGGCTCTTGCCGCACGCACCGGACGGACGGCGACATTCTATATTCGCCAGGCGATCGAGGAACATCTTGAGGACCTCGAAGATATCTATATGGCAGAACAAGTGCTGGAAAAATTAGCGCGCGGCGAAACACGCACCTACACTCTGGAAGAGGTTGAGCGGAAACTTGGCCTGGACGATTGAGCTGACGGAGGAAGCGTTACGGCAGCTGGAAAAGATGGGACGTTCCAAGGCTGTTCGGATCCGGGAGTACTTGCGAAAGCGCGTCGCAACGCTCGATAACCCGCGCTTGCTTGGTAAACCGCTACAAGGCGGCACGCTTGGCCATCTTTGGCGCTACAGGGTGGGTGATTTCCGTGTTTTGTGTGAATTGCGCGACGCTCAACTCGTCGTGCTCATTGTTGAGATCGGGCATCGACGTGAAATTTACAGATGACCCGCCCATGGTCCGGACCGCATGAAACTCCTCCTCGAAGCCGAATTGATCTATGGCCGCCTGCTCGATATTTCCGAGCCGCACCTGATTGCGCGTTACAACAAGGCGCTGCAGGGCTTTGGCTTGCGCCCGACGGCGTTGCCGTCGTTCCAGATCGACATGACGGGTTTCTCGCCTGAAATCGCCGACGAGCTTGGTGACCGCGACTATCTCGATCCGAACCGCGTCAACCGCCGCTTCATCATCATGACGCCGGATCAGGAAGAGCTACCGGTCGTGCATACCAGCTTTTCCAACACCGCCGCTTTGATGCACGAATTTTTTGGCGCCAATCGGCGAGCGATCAATGCTGTGACGATCAAGGATGCGCTCTATGGCGAGATCGAGGATTCCGTATCGGTCGTCAACGATATCGACGATCTGCTGTCGATCAACGAGGTGCGTTTCCGCGTGCTGTCGGCCGAGGACATGCTCGGCAAGGCGGCCGAATTGCGTACGCTTGTCGATCGCTTGAAGACGGTGCCGACGGCCTGGGCCGACGATGCGCTCTTGAACCGGATGGTCGACCTGGCAAAGGTCACCGGCGATATCCGCGAAAATGCGCTGGTGCCGGACAAGCTGGTCTTTCGCCATGATGCCTTCTGGGCCAATCATTTCGGCGGTGTCTATGTCTTCCTGGATGAAAAGACCACGACGGTGATCTGCGATCCCTCGGTGCCTGGCTTCCGCCGTTCGCGGCCCTGGCAGGTCGGCTATATCAGCCTGTCGGACCATCAGCGGATCTACGAATTCCTTGCCTCGACCAACCGGCTGCAATTGCCGCAGGCGTCCTGGGTGCAGGACAGCGGCCTCTATCAGCACCGCGCCGACATGGCGCTGCGCGCCCTGGTCAACCAGGTGGACCCCACGACGGATATCAATGCGATCGACGCAATCTGGCTGCAGACCTGGCTTCACCGCAATTCGGCGCTGGTTTCCACCGATGGCACCTATCCGTTCCTGCAGACGATGATTCGAACGATTTTGGCATCGGGCAGCATCAAGATGCAGGACGTTGCTCCGGAAAACCGTTTCCTCTTGGTGCGCGCCGCACCGGATCATCCGGATCAGTGGCTGACCAACCGGCTGATCTCGCAACTATGCCCCAGCGATTTCGTCTCCCGCTTCGTCTTTGACAAGCAGGGGTTTTATGCGGCCTATGAACATTACAGCGAAAAGTTCAGGGAATATGTTGTGGCGACACTGACCAGCACATATCTCAGGGACAAGGTGGCGTTCCGCAAACGCCTTTATGGCCTCAAGGAGGATAATACGAATGCTTGATCCGATCGTTGCGTTTTTTCAGCGTGTGTTTGCAGCGATCGGCCGGGGCATTGGCCTGGTGGTGTCCTGGTTTCTCACTCCGTTCGTGGCCGTTGCCAACTGGTACAGAGGGCGAGCGTGGATCATCAAGGGCCCGATCGGCCTTGGCCTGCTGCTTTTGATCGCACTCTACGGCTACTTCATCTGGCAGACGCAGGTCTGGACCAATTTCGATCCGGATTATCCAAATCGATATAATCTTGCCGAGCGCAAGAACGATGCCGGCTTGCCGGTCAAGGTGGCCGCCGGCCAGACGGCACCGGCCAATGCCTGCGAGCGTTCAGCCATCGTCGATGTCACCGCCGATCTGATCGACTATAATGTCAACCAGAATTCCTGGATTTCGTCGATGGTCCTCTACAAGGCCGGCCTGTTCGGGATGGATTGGGACCGCACACCGTGGCTCGACAACAAGGCGTCGTTCCAGCGCGGCGTCAACGAAGCGGTACGCCGCACCACGGTCGAACTGGTCGATTCGCTGGTCCGCATGCGCGGTACGTCCGGCATCAATCCGCAGCTGCAGAGCGTGCGCAGCAAGATGCAATATGAGGAAACCAACTGGTATTTCGGCCTGTCGCCGTTCGGCTTTCTGACGCCGACGCCGACGCAATATCGTGCGGCACTGAAAGATCTTCGCTCATTCAATGATCAGCTTGCGACATGTGCTGCAACCTTCGATGCCCGTGCCGACAATTTCCTCGAATTCATGGACCGTGTCTCAAGCTCGATCGGCAGCACGTCTGCCATGCTGCGCGAGCGCTCCGAGAATTTCAATGGTGGCTGGTTTGACACGCGGGCCGATGACCGGTTCTGGTTCGCCTACGGCCAGCTCTATGGCTACTATGGCATCCTGACGGCAACCGGTGCGGACTTTGACGGCGTCATCAACCAGCGCGGCCTGGCGCCGATCTGGAATGAAAGCATCAAGCAGATGCGCGCTGCCCTGCGCATCCAGCCGCTGATCATTTCCAACGGCCAGGAAGATGGCTGGATCATGCCGACGCATCTGGCAACGCTCGGCTTTTATGTCCTGCGGGTACGCTCGAACCTTGTTGAAATGCGCGATATTCTGGCGCGCTGAGCCTTTTCACGTGTTGGGAGACGGAGGAACGCTGTTCTTCCGTCTTTTTCGTTTGTTCTTTCAGAAAATCACCGAATTTTGCGTTTTCCGCCGCCATTTCTCAACAAAATGATGGAAAGCGCCTTCGGTTCACGCTCATATGCCCCCAGACCAAGAAAAAGGTGGAACGGGAGAGACACCATATGGCCGACGTGAAATCCGATATCGAAATTGCCCGCGCAGCGACGAAAAAGCCGATCCTGGAAATCGGCGCCAAGCTTGGAATTCCACCCGAACATCTGCTTCCCTACGGCCACGACAAGGCAAAGATCAGCGCCGAATTCATTGCCCAGCAAAAAGGCCGGCAAAATGGCCGGCTGATCCTGGTGACGGCGATCAACCCGACACCGGCCGGCGAGGGCAAGACCACGACCACGGTCGGCCTTGGCGACGGGCTCAATCGCATCGGCAAGAAGGCTGTGGTCTGTATCCGCGAAGCGTCGCTTGGTCCCTGTTTCGGCGTCAAGGGGGGAGC
>Ga0247813_10000338_pt1 | contig 49151 bp, 38 predicted proteins | sample UWRJL169409C1_FD_180719 | JGI IMG/M metagenome (GOLD analysis project Ga0247813, IMG submission 180719) | Plant litter microbial communities from Arlington Agricultural Research Station in Wisconsin, United States - UWRJ-L169-409C-1 | ecosystem: Environmental > Terrestrial > Plant litter >... | reverse complement strand
TGCCGCCGCCGAACGGCGAGCGCACCGTGATCGGCGAGGTGAACTCGCCGGCCGATCGATAGCGCAGCCGTGCCGCTTCGGAGACGAGCTGGTCGAGCGCGGGGTAGATATAGTCGGCGAACTGGATCTCGGGGACAGGACGCATGCCGTACGCGCCCATGCCGACCGCGACGCCGATGATCCCGCATTCGGTGATCGGCGTGTCGAACACGCGGGTCTTGCCGTATTTCGCCTGCAGGCCCGCGGTCGCGCGGAACACGCCGCCGAAATAGCCAACGTCCTCGCCCATCACGATGACGTCGGGATCACGCGCCATCATCACGTCCATGGCGGAGTTGATCGCCTGGATCATGTTCATGCGGGTGGTGGGGTTGTCTTGATCGGTCATGGGATCACTCAAATTCCCTCTCCCTGTGGGAGAGGGAGGGAGCAGCGAAGCTGCGGAAGGGTGAGGGTGAGCGAGGACCATGCGTCACCCTCACCCTTCCCACCGCTGACGCGGCGGGCCCCTTCCCTCTCCCAAGGGGAGAGGGCGTTTATCGTCTCGCCGCTCATGCCTTGCGGTCCCAGGGGCGGCCGGACGCAGTTTCCTCGGCGATCATCTGCGCTTGCTGCTCGCGCAGATGCCAGGGCATCTCCTCGAACACGCCGTCGAACAGCGTGTCGAGCGGCTGGTGCAGGCCGTGGCCGAGGATGCCGTTCTTCTCGGCCTCCTTCTGCGCGGACTTGACCTGGTCGGCCACCTCCTTGTCCTGCGCGGCGTGGCGATCCTCGTCCCATTCGCCGATCGCGATGAGGTGGTCCTTCATCCGCGTAATCGGGTCGCCAAGCGGCCAGGCGGTGGGCTCGCCGGCGCTGCGATACTGGCCGGGATCGTCGGAGGTCGAATGGCCTTCGGTGCGATAGGTGAAATGCTCGATCAGCGTCGGGCCTTGGTTGGTCCGCGCGCGCTCGGCGGCCCATTGCGTCGCGGCATAGACCGCGAGCGCGTCGTTGCCGTCGACTCGTAAGCCCGCGATGCCATAGCCGATCGCGCGCGCCGCGAAGGTGGTCGATTCGGCGCCCGCGAACCCCGAGAAGCTTGAAATCGCCCACTGGTTGTTGACGACGTTGAAGATCACCGGCGCGCGATAGACGCTGGCGAAGGTGCAGGCGGAGTGGAAGTCGCCCTCCGCGGTCGAGCCTTCGCCGCACCAGGTCGCGGCGATCCGCGTGTCGCCCTTCGCCGCCGACGCCATCGCCCAGCCGACGGCCTGCGGATATTGCGTGGTGAGGTTGCCCGAAATCGAGAAGAAGCCGGCTTCCTTGACCGAATACATGATCGGCAGTTGCTTGCCCTGCAGGCGGTCGGCGCTGTTCGAATAGATCTGGTTCATCATGTCGACCAGGTCCCAGTTGCGCGCGATCAGCAGGCCCTGCTGGCGATAGGACGGGAAGCACATGTCCTCGTAATCGAGCGCATAGGCCGCCGCCACTGCGACCGCCTCCTCGCCGAGCGCCTTCATGTAGAAGCTGGTCTTGCCCTGGCGCTGGGCGCGGAACATGCGCTCGTCGAACGCGCGGAGCAGCACCATGCTGCGCAACATATTGCGCAGCGTATCCGGCGACAGCTTGGGATCCCAGGGGCCGACCGCGTTGCCGTCGTCGTCGAGCACGCGGACCAATGTGTAGGCGAGTTCGTGGAAACTGTCAGCCTTGTCGGCGGTGTCGGGGCGACGGGCCGAGCCCGCGGGCGGCACGTCCACGCTCGCGAAATCCACCGCGTCGCCGGGGCGGAATTTCGGTTCGGGCACGTGCAGCGAAAGTGGCTGCAGGTTCGCGCGATGAGTCGCCACTCGAATCTCCTAGGGTCGTTCGCGCTGCTCCGAGCGCGTGGAGGCCCTATTCCTAGCTTTGTTATTAAATTACAAGCGTTGTGAATCGGTAGGGCAACGCCCCTCTCTGGAAAGAGAGGGAGAAGGACGAAGGCTCAGCCGACCGTCTGCTCGATCGTGCCGAAAATCGGGCGGTGCTTGTCGTCCTCGGCCCAGATTTTCACCGTATCACCGGCCTTGAGGAACGGGGTGACCGGCTTGCCGCCCTCGATCGTCTCGATCGTGCGGAGTTCGGCGAGGCAGGAATAGCCGACTCCGCCCGCCGTGATGGTCTTGCCGGGGCCGCCGTCCGCGCCGCGATTCGAGACCGTGCCCGAACCGACGATCGTGCCGGCGCCGAGCGCGCGGGTCTTGGCGGCATGCGCGACCAGCGTGCCGAAATCGAAGGTCATGTCCTCGCCCGCCTCGGCGCGGCCGAACGGCTGGCCGTTGAGGTCGACCATCAGCTTGCGGTGCAGCTTGCCGTCGCGCCACCAGTCGCCGAGCGCGCTGGGCGTGACGAAGACCGGCGAGAAGGCGCTGGCAGGCTTCGACTGAAAGAAGCCGAAGCCCTTGCCGAGTTCGCCGGGGATGAGGTTGCGCAAGCTGACGTCGTTGGTCAGGCCGACGAGGCGGATCGCGGCCAGCGCCTCTTCGCGCGTCGCACCTAGCGGCACGTCGCCCGTGACGACGACGACCTCGCCCTCCATGTCGCAGCCCCAGGCTTCGTCGGCAAGCGGGATCGCATCGCGCGGGCCGAGGAACCCGTCCGAGCCGCCCTGGTACATCAGCGGATCGTGCCAGAAGCTGTCGGGCATCTCCGCCGCGCGGGCCTGGCGGACCAGCGCGACGTGGTTCACATACGCGGAGCCGTCCGCCCATTGGTACGCACGCGGCAGCGGCGAGGCGGCGGCGTGTTCGTGGAAGCGGCGCATCGGGATCATCTCGTGCTCGAGATCGGTCGACAGATTCTCGAGCGCAGGCGCCAGCGTATCCCAGTCGTCGAGCGCGGCCTGCAGCGTCGGCGCGATGTGCGCGGCGTCGGCATACCAGGCGAGATCGGTCGACACGACGACGAGCGCACCGTCGCGTCCGCTCTTGAGGCTGGCGAGTTTCATGGGAAATCCTCTCGTTGTTTCCCGCATCCTAGCTCCGTCCCGGGGGCAAGAGTAGCCTTTCCAGCCTGTTCCGCGGTTGGAATGGCGTTTCGCTGGCGGTCCGCGATTCAGTGCTGGTGCCCGGGATGGACAGGTCGCTGAACCCGGCGCATCCTTTCGGTTCAGGGTTTGGGGAATCTGATCATGCGCAAGTGTCTCGCCGTCGCCGTGCTACTTGGCGCGACGTCCATCGTTCGTGCCGAGGTGCCGACGCCGGCGCGGCCGGTGACCAATCCGAAAGCGGTCGCGTCGACCGCGAACCCGGCGGCCAGGCCCGTTCCGATCGACGATCTCGGCTATTCGCGTAGCATCCTGGCGTCGGCGTGGAGCGCGGACGGGACGCGGCTGTTCTTCTCGACGAACCTGACCGGCCGTTACAATATCTGGCGTACGGACGCGGCGGGAAGCTGGCCGGTGCAATTGACGCAGGCCGAGGATCGCCAGTCGGGACTGGTCGTCTCGCCGGACGGCAAGACCGTCTATTTCCTGCAGGATAGCGGCGGCGACGAGCAATACGACATCTACGCGGTGCCGGCTGCCGGCGGCGCGGTCGCCAATCTGACCAAGACGCCCGACATCCGCGAGTCCGGCCTGCTGGTATCGCCCGACGGCGCGCGGATTGCGCTGTCGATCAAGGGCAAGACGCAGGGCCAGACCAACCTTGCGGTGATCGATCTGGCGACTGGCAAGGTTCGGCTGCTGACGAACGAGGCGGACCCGCAATGGGATTGGGGCGCAGTCGCCTGGATCGATGGCGGGCGTGCGCTGATCGCCAATCGCGGCTTTACCGACCAGACCGCGGGCGAGGTCTGGCGGATCGAGGTCGCGACCGGCAAGGCGACGCGGCTGCTCGGCAAGGCGAAGACGGTGTATTTCGCGGGCGACGCGACCGCGGACGGGGCCACGCTGGCGGTGACGACCGACGAGGGCACCGGCCAGTCGCACGCCGGCCTCTACAGCGTGAAAGGCACGACATGGCGCTGGCTAAAGCCGACGCCGTGGGAGCAATATGCCGACGTGATCGCGCCCGACGGACGTTCGATGGTGGTCGATACCGGTATCGACGGACGCTCGACGCTGAGCCTGGTCGACCTGGCGTCGCTCACGGAAAAGCCGCTGCCGCTGCCGCCGGGGGTGAACAAGATCGCCAGCCCGCAGCCGTTCACGCCCGATTCCAAGCGGCTGCTGGTCAGTCAGTCGGGTGCGACGTCGCCCGGCATGCCGGTGATCCTCGACGTGGCGAGCGGACAGGTCAGCGCGCCGTTCCAGCTGGCGATGGCGAGCCTCGATCCGAAGACGCTGCCGCTGTCGAGCGTCGTCACGTTTCGCAGCTTCGACGGCACGCTGGTCAGTGCGATCCTGACCATCCCGTTCAACCTGAAGCGCGACGGTTCGAACCCGGCGGTGGTCATGCCGCATGGCGGCCCGACCGGGCAGAGTCTGGACGGGTTCAACAAGAGCGCGACCGCGCTCGCCAGCCGCGGCTATCTGGTGATCCAGCCCAACCCGCGCGGCTCGACCGGCTATGGCCAGGCGTTCCAGACCGCCAATTTCCAGGATCTGGGCGGCGGCGACCTGAAGGATGAACTGGCGGCGAAGGATTTCCTCGTCGCCACCGGCTATGTCAACACCAAGCGGGTCGGCATCACCGGCGGGTCATATGGCGGGTTCATGACGCTGATGGCGATCGGCCGCGCGCCCGACGCGTTTGCCGCTGCGGTCCAGCAATATGGCATCATCGATTGGCGGACGATGTGGGAGCATGAGGACGCCGGGTTGCAGGCGTATCAGAAGTCGCTGCTCGGCGACCCTGCGAGCTTCCCCAAAGTCTATGACGCGTCGTCGCCGCTGACCTATATCAAGGCCGCCAAGGCGCCGTTGTTGTCGCTGCAGGGTGAGAACGACATCCGCGTTCCGCGCGGGCAGGCGCAACAGGTCACCGACGTGTTGAAGGCGAAGGGCAATATCGCGGACGTCGTGTTCTATCCGGCGGAGGGCCACGGCTTTGCCAAGCGCGAGAACCAGGTCGATGCACTGAAGCGGACGATCGAATGGTTCGACCGATATCTGAAGCCGAAGGGGTGACGGCGCTGAGCCCGGGCTGACCGGCAGGCGTTTCGGAGGGCGCCGGTCGTGCCGACGCCCTCCGTCCGATCAGGTCCGTGCGAACCGCGTCGATTTGTAGGGCCGCGGTGCGTATTGCAGGTTCTGCACCCACGGGAAGGTCGGCACGCGGTGCTTGTTGGCGATGTGCGGAATGTCCTGGTCGATCGCGCCGGGCGACAGCGCCATCAGATGCGGGTTCGCAAGCGGCTTCATCGTCGGGTTGAGATAGCCGCATTTGAGCACGACGATCTTGAATGTCGTCGGCTCGACGTTCAGCGCGCGGAACGCCTCGACTGCGTGATAGGCGCGGCGCTTCGACGACAGCGTCATGGTGATGCCGTCGAATTCGATCACCGCTTCGCGCTCCTTGGGATCGGTCACGGGGGCGAGATACTTCACGGTGGCGTTGACCTTGACCGGGCTGCTCTCGATCGGATCGAGCGTACCGCCGACCGAGATCGCGATCGTCTTGCCGACACCGGCGGCGTAGCAGGCATCGGTGGCGGGCTTGTCGGTCATGCCGCCGATCAGGACGTTCTTCACGCCCGCCTTCTGGATCGCCTGGAGGAACAGCGACTGGTCGGCATTGCCGCCGCCGCCGGGATTGTCGCCCGAGTCCGAGATGACGACGGGCTGCGTCTTGGCGGCAACCGCCATCGCGATGGTCTGCTCGATCGTGCCGGTCGGGCTGCCGAACTTGAAGTCGGCGCGTGCGTCCCAATAACGCTTGGCGAGTTCGGCGGCGATGCGCGCCTGCAATGCTGGGTCGGTGCCGGTGACGACAACCGACGCCGCCGAGCGCGGTTCGTCCGCCCAGACGTACCCGACCAGCTGCGACACATCGAGCACGCCCGCCTGCCGGTTATATTCGCTGAGATCAGACCACAGGCGGCGGCCCGGATCCCATTCGGTGCTGCTCTGTTCGCCGGCAAGACCGACGGGGATCGTCGCCCAGACGATGCCGGGGCGGATGCCATAGCGCAGGCAGTGCGTCAGCATGTCGGTGGCGCGCATCGTGTTCTCGACGCGGTCGACGTGCGGCGCGGTGCGATAGGCGGTGATCGCGTCGAGATTGTCGACGATGCGCTGGCTGATGTTGCCGTGCAGATCGTAGCTGGCGGACAGGATGCAGTCCGGCCCGACGACTTTCCGCGTCGCTTCGTACCAGTCGCCCTCGGCATCGTTCATGCCCTCGACGAACATCGCGCCGTGCATCGCGAGATACACGCCGTCGAGCGGCAGCAGCGCTTTCAAACGGCCGAGATATTCGACCTTCAGCGTGTCATAGGCGTCTCGCGCGATCGGCCCGCCCGATCCGGCATTGGCGACCAGCGTCGGCAGGAATGGCACGTCGTAGCGACCGAGGAAGCTGAAGCGCTCGTCCTTCAGGATCGCATCGCCGCGCAGAACATTGAAATTCTCGAGCCGCGCGCGGATGCGGCTGTAGCTGCTGCACTCCGATGCGATACCGCCGACGGCGATGCGCGGCTGGCGCTTGAACGGCGGCACGATCTGCGCGCGCACGACACCCGCCGACGCCGCCAGCGCGGCGACGGACGAGGTCTTGAGAAAGGATCGACGTTGCATGGAGCGGCTCCGTAAGCAGGGGATACTGGCCGCCCCGCACCTGCGTGCGGGGCGGTTATCGGGTCAGAAGGCGGCGCTGATCGTGCCGGTGATGCCGAAGCCACCGCCGATCAGATAGGTCGGCGCGGACCCCGCGACCGTGGCGCCGCCGCCGCGGACGACGGTGGCCTGCGCGTTCGAGGTGACGCCCTGGATCCCTGACAGGTATTTCTTGTCGGTGATGTTGGTCAGGTTGAGCTGCAGCTGCGGCTTCTTGACGAAGCCGATCGACTGGAAGCGATAGCCCATGTTGGCGTTGGCGGTGGCGTAGCCCTGCAGCACCTCGTCGTTCATGAACGTCGAATACTGGTCGCTGATATACGTCCCCTCGACCGAGACGAAGAACGAGCCGTTGTCGAAGTTCAGGCCGCCCGACGCCACGTATTTGGGGCTGAGCACCGCACGCTTGCCGGCGGTCGGCAGCAACAGGCCGCGCACCGGATAATCGTCCTTGGTTTCCGCCTTCAGATACTGGCCCGACAGATAGGGGCTGAAGCCGTGATACGGCACGAGGCCGATCTCCGCTTCAATGCCGCGTGCCGACTGGTCGCCGACGTTGACCGCGAAGCCAACGCTGGTGCCGTTGACGATCTGGCTGCCCTGCACGAGCCGGTCGGTCAGGTCGTAGTTGAACGCGGCGATGGTGAAGTGGACGAGGTCGCCGTGATGGCGAAAGCCGATTTCCTGGCCGACGCTGTATTCCGGCTTGTAGTTCCCCGAGGGCGTGCTGGAGGCGACACCGGTCGCGGCGTTGTAGATGTTGACGTAGGACGACACCGCCGACGGCGCGCGGAACGCGGTGGTGATGTCGGCGAAGACCTGGTTCTTGTCGTCGATATTGTAGCGGATCGACGCCTGCGGCAGCGGCCGCTTGCTGAGGCTGTTGGTCTCCATCGCGGTCCCGGGCAGCGGGCTGGTCGAGTGGCGATCGACGATGACGTATTTGATGCCCGAGTTGAGCAGCAGCCGGTCGTCGTCGAGCTTCACCGTGACGTCGGCATAGCCGCCATGGACGTTCTGTTCGATCCGCGCGGCGAAGTTGCGGAAGATCTGACCCGAGCTGGTCAGCACCGACCCCTTGTCGCCGTAGGGATCACGGACGTTGCCGTTGGCGTCGGCCACCTGGAACGCGGCCTTTTCGTCATGCACGAAGTTCGAATACCAATAGCCGACGCGCAACTGCGCGAGGCCGACGTTCCAGCGCAGATAGCTGTTCTGGCCGTAAGTCTTCTGGTCGTAGCGATCGACGTTCATCACCGTCGCCGAGGTGCGGCCAGCGGCGACGCCCGGTGCCTGCAGCGGCCCGGCGAACTGGTTGCCGTAATAGGCTGATTGCAGGTTGAGGTTGCTGGCGCCGTTGATGATGCCGTGCGTGTAGAGGAAGTACGGGTTGGTCACGAGGCTCAGGCGGTCGGTGAGCGTGATGGTCGTCGGTGCGCTGACGTACAGGCTCTGGCGGTCGGCGACGCGCAGGCCGAAATAATTGGGATCGCCGAGGCCGGTGGTCGGATTGACGACATAGGTGTCGACGAAGTTGAAGTCGCGGCCGACGTCCTTGAACTGGGCAAGCGTCGGGTTGCGCGAGCGGTCGGATTTTTCCTCATTGTAGGTCGCGACCAGCGAGACGATGTCGCCGTTGGCGAATTCCTTGACGAACTTGCTGTCGATATGGTGGCGCTCGGTGCGGCCCGGCCCCCGCCAGCTGTCGTTGTAGGTGCGCGAGCCCGAGATGAAGCCGCGGATGCCGGTGCCGCCGATCTCGCCGGTCTCGAGCCGCAGGAATTGGCGGTTGAGGTCGTAGTTGCCGATGCTGGCCGATGCGAACGCACCCGGCGAACGCGACGGCATGATCAGTTCTTCCTGCAACAGCGCGCCGACCGAATTGTAGACGGGGGCGGTGATGTCGGTCGAGCCGCGCGTCAGGTTGACGAGGCCGATATTCTCGGTGTCGGCCCATTCGCTGGGGAACGCGCTGTACGACAGCTGGTCGCCGATCGGCATGCCTTCGAAATTGAAGCCGAGCGAGGTCTGGCTGAGCCCGCGGATGGTCAGGTTGGGCGCGGCGCCGAACGGATCGCCGCTGCCGAGCACGACGCCGGGCAGGTTGCGGATCAGCGTGAAGACGTTGGTCGTCGATGCCTGGCGATCGATATAGTCGCGGGTGATCGTGCTGCGCAGCTTGGTGCCGGTCTGCACGGACATCAGGCCGCCGCCGGGGGTCGTGTTGGTGACGCCGTTGGCGGACGCATTGCGACCGGTGACGACGATATCCTCGGCGGGCGCGTCGGACGTGCCGTCGAAACGGCCGCGCGCCTGCCCGGTATCCGCAGCCGGATCGGTTGCGGTCTCTGCAGGCACGGTCTGCGCGAAAGCAGGACCGCACGCCAGCATGGCAGCCGACGCCAACAACAGGCCCATGAAGTGCTGGGATTTCACGATATTTCCCCTTTTGAAATTAGTACGATGAGTCCTTCATTCGTCCTGCGGTGGGCCGGGCGATCTTTGTCGCCTCGGGTATCTCGGTCGGCGTCGCGCGGGTGCGCGCGTTACAGCCGGAAAAAGCCGCGACCGGCGGCGACGCTGGCCGCCCCGATCGCCCATGCGCGCTGTTCGAGGCGCATGGTGGTGAGTTCGAGCCGGCGACCATCGTCGGGCATGACGTTCGCCTCGACGGTCTGGCGGAGGACGCGGGCGTAGAGGCCGTCCAAAGGTCCGTCGGTCAGCGCGACGACGATCCGCTGCGGATCGAGCGACTGGACGATCTGTGCGACCGCAAGACCGAGCGCCGAACCCGCCTTGTGGAGGATCGCGACCGCACCCCGATCGCCGCGCGCGGCCTCGGCTTCCAGCGCGGTCAGGCCTTCGGGCAGGCCGGCGTCGCGGGCGTGCGCGGCGATGCTGCGGAGCGAGGCGAGCGTATCGAGGCAGCCGCGCTTGCCGCACTGGCAGGGCAGGCCGTTCGGCTCGACGGTGGCGTGCGCGATCTCGCCGGCGCCGCCGCGCGCGCCGCGGTGCAGTTCGCCGTTGATGATATGGCCACAGCCGATGCCGTCGCCGACCGCGATCAGCGTACCCTGTTCGCACCCGCGCAGGCTGCCGAACAGATGCTCGCCGAACGCCAGCGCATTGGCGTCGTTCTCGACGAAGGTGGTCAGGCCCGTCGCCTCCGCGACCATCGCGCCGATCGGCATCTCGCGCCAGTCGAGCAAGGTCGAGCGGACGCACAGGCCGCTGAAGGAATCGACGAAACCGGGCACGGCCAAGCCGATCCCGGCGATACGACTGCGCGTGGTCGGATGCGCGTCGAGGACCTGTTCGACCGCGCCGGCGATCGCCGCGACGATGCTGGAAGCCTCGCGCTCGACCGGGAGTTCGCGCGCGTCGATCACCGCGCCGTGCAGGTCGGCGAGCGTCAGCGTGAACTGCGCGGGCGCGAGCGAGACGCCGATGAAATAGGCCGACGATCCGGACAGCTGGAGGCGGGTGGCGGGCCGCCCCGCGCCATAGATCGTCTCGCCCTCGGTCAGCACGCCGCGACCCAGCAGATCCGATGCGAGCGCCGACATCGATGCCTTGCTGATGCCGAGCTGGCCGACCAGCTCGGTCCTGCTGAGCGGGCCGAACTGGTTGATCAGGCGCAGGATACTGGCGTGAGACTCGGTCAACATCGCGGGTTACCTTCGAGGATGCCGACCTTAGATCACGACTCGTACTATGTTTCAAGCCAATGACAGTATTGTGAACAAAATAACCCGATGCCGTTTGACAGCGTTCCGAAAATTGCCCTAGCCATTGTCATTGGCAACGGCCTGCTTGCTCTTTCTAGCGCAAGCATCGTCGGTTAGTTCGGCTAGCGAACTTTGAGTGCGGGGGTGACGATGGCGCAGGACGGCACGGCAGACGGCAGGACGCGGACCACGGTCGGCATCATCGGCGCGCTCTTCTTCCTGTTCGGGTTCGTGACGTGGCTCAACGGGCCGCTGATCACCTTCGTCAAGCTGGCCTTCACGCTGGACGACGTCTCGGCCTTCATGGTGCCGATGGTGTTCTACATGTCGTACTTCTTCCTGGCGCTGCCCTCCGCGGCGATCCTGCGCCGGATCGGCATGAAGAAGGGCATGACGCTCGGGCTGTTCGTGATGGCGATCGGCGCCGCGTTGTTCGGCGAGTTCGCGACGCTGCGGATCTTTCCGGCGACGCTGTTCGGGCTGTTCACGATCGGCGCGGGACTCGCGCTGCTGCAGACCGCGGTCAACCCGTACATCTCGATCGTCGGCCCGATCGAAAGCGCCGCGCAGCGGATCGCGGTGATGGGCATCTGCAACAAGCTGGCCGGCATATTGGCGCCGATCGTGCTGGGCGCGCTGGTGCTGCACGGCGTCGGCGATTTCGAGGCGCGACTGGCGGCGGCCCCCGACGCGATCGCGCGCGACCGGTTGCTCGAGGCGTTCGCCGCGCAGATTTACATGCCCTATCTTGGCATGGCCGGGATGCTGGTGCTGCTCGGGCTGTTCGTAGCCTTCTCGCCGCTGCCCGACATCAAGCCGCCCGAGGCCGCGCCCGCGAAGCAGGGCACACGCGGCGGACTCGGCAGCTTTCCGCATCTGTGGCTCGGGGTCGTCTGCCTGTTCCTGTATGTCGGGGTCGAGGTGATGGCGGGCGATGCGATCGGCGCCTACGGCCAGGCCTTCGGCTTGCCGACCGCGCGGACCGCGTTCTTCACCTCGCTGACGCTGGGCGGGATGCTGGTCGGCTATCTCGTCGGTCTGGTGCTGATCCCGCGGATCGTGTCGCAGGAACGCTATCTGGCGATCTCGGCGGCGCTCGGCATCGTGCTGACGTTGTGCTGCTATCTGACGCGCGACTATGTCTCGGTCGGGTTCGTCGCCGCGCTGGGCTTCGCCAATGCGATGATGTGGCCGGCGATCTTCCCGCTCGCGATCCGCGGGCTCGGGCGTCACACAGAAACCGGATCAGCGATGATGATCATGGCGATCTGCGGTGGCGCGGTGCTGCCGCAGCTGTTCGCGGTGCTGAAGCAGTATCTGCCGTTCCAGCTCGTCTTCCTGATGCTGATGGCGCCGGCCTATGCGTATATCCTGTTCTACGCGCTGCTCGGTTTCCGCGCCGGCGGGGTGACCGGGCGACCGCCGCTACGCAGCGTCGACGGCCTCGGTCTGGTGGAAGGCTGAGCCATGTCGACGTCCCCTATCCTCGTCGAGATTTGCGTCGACAGCCCGGCTGGCCTGCACGCCGCGATCGCCGGCGGTGCCGACCGGATCGAACTGTGCGCGGCGTTGTCGCTCGGCGGGCTGACGCCCTCCCCCGGCCTGATCGCCGCCGCGCGCGACTGCCCGGTGCCGGTCCGCGCGATGATCCGGCCGCGCGAGGGCGATTTCCGGTTCGAGGATGCGGACCGAAACGCCATGCTGGCCGATATCGCGACCGTGCGGGCAGCCGGGCTGAGCGGCATCGTGATCGGCGCGCAGGATCATGCCGGCCGACTCGACGTGACGCTGCTGAAGGCGCTGGTCGCGGCCGCGGCTGGCATGCAGGTCACGCTGCACCGCGTGGTCGACCTGCTCTACGATCCGGTCGACGCGGTCGACATCGCGGTCGAGCTGGGCATCGCCACGATCCTGACATCGGGTGGCGCGCAGACCGCGATCGACGGCGCGCGCACGATCCGCGCGATGCAGGAGCGTGCGGGCGGACGGATCGAGATCCTCGTCGGCTCCGGCGTGCGGGCGGGCAATGTCGGCGCGCTGATCGTCGCGACCGGCGTGGGCGCGGTCCATGCGTCCTGTTCGATGCCGGTCGAGAGCGACGACGACGCCGCGCGTGCCTTCGGGTTCAGCAGCGGGCGCGAACGGACCACCGACCGCGCCGGTGTCGCCGCGCTCCGGGCGGCGGTCGACGATGTCGCGGCGATCATGGCGCCGTTGCGGCCGACGCTCCAATGACCGGCAGCATCGCCTTCATCAACGGCACGATCCTGGGCGGTGACGGCGGCACGTCGTTGCGCGTCGAAGGCGGCCGTGTCGTCGCGGCGGACAGCAGTGGCGCGGCGGACCGAACGATCGACCTCGCCGGCGGTTGGCTGGCCCCGGGGTTCATCGACACGCAGGTGAACGGCGGCGGCGGCGTGCTGTTCAACGACGCCCCCAGCGTCGAAACGATCGCGCGGATCGGCGCGGCGCATCGCCCGTTCGGGACGACCGCGTTCCTGCCGACGCTGATATCCGACACGCTGGACCAGGTCGACGCGGCGATGCGCGCGGTCGAACAGGCGATCGCCGAGGGCGTGCCCGGCGTCGTCGGCATTCATATCGAGGGACCGTTCCTGAGCCCCGCCCGCAAAGGCACGCACGACGCGGCGCATTTCCGCACGCTCGACGACGCGGCGATCCGCCTGCTCGGCAGCCTGAAGCATGGCCGTACATTGGTGACGCTGGCACCAGAATTGTGCAGCTGGGCGGATATCCGCGCGCTGCGTGCGGCGGGTGTGATCGTCGCCGCGGGGCATACCGACGCCGACCACGCGACGATGCGCGAGGCGATCGCCGCCGGGGTCACCGGCGTGACGCATCTGTTCAACGCGATGTCGCCGCTGTCGCACCGCGCGCCCGGCGTGGTCGGCGCGGTGCTGGACGACCAAAGCGTCTATGCGGGGATCATCGTCGACGGTCGCCACGTCGATCCGGTCGTGTTGCGCATCGCGCTGGCGGCGCGACCGCACGACCGGTTCATGCTGGTCACCGACGCGATGCCGACGGTCGGCAGCGCGACCAAGACGTTCACGCTGCAGGGCAAGACGATCCGCGTCGCGAATGGCGTCTGCGTCGAGGCCGACGGGACGCTGGCGGGGTCCGACCTCGACATGGCGACCGCGGTGCGGAACGCGGTGGGCATGCTCGGCCTGTCGCTGGCCGATGCGGCGATGATGGCGGCGACGGCACCCGCCGCGTTCCTGGGCCTGGACGGCTATGGCAGCCTTCGCCCCGGTGCACGCGCCGACATGGTGTGGTTGGACGCCGACCTGAAGCCGCAGGCGACGTGGATCGGGGGAGCGGCATCGTAACGTAAGCAAGGGCCCTTCGAGCGGGCCGAGTACCGCGTGGAATTAGGAGAGATTACGTGAAATTGTGTGCCGATGTTGGAGGATCGTTCGTCGACATGGGGATCGTCGACGGGAACGGTGACGTCCATTTTCGGACCCGTACGCCGACCCCGCTGCACGACTGGGCGGAGTTCGTCGATCTGTTCCGGCGCAAGCTGGCGGAGCATGCCGACATCCTGGCGATCGACAGCCCGTTGTGCCTGGCCGTGGCGGGGCTCGCCGACCCCGATACGGGGGCGCTGACCAGCGCGAACATCCCGTCGCTGCACGGCCGTGCGATCGTCGCCGATCTGACCGCCGCGCTGCGCCGGCCGATATCGGTGATTAACGACGCCGATGCGTTTGCGCTGGCGGAGGCGACGCTGGGCGTCGGGCGCGGGTATCGCCGGGTGTTCGGCATGATTCTCGGCACCGGCGTCGGCGGCGGTCTGGTCGAGGACGGCGAAGTGCTGGTCGGCGCGCACGGGATCGGCGGCGAATGGGGGCACGGCGCGGTGCTGGTCGCCTCGCCGCTCGCGCCGGGTGCCGTCCCCGTCTTTGCGTGCGGGTGCGGGCGGACCGGCTGCCTCGACACGATCGGCGGCGCGCGCGGGCTGGAACGGCTGCACGGCTTCCTGCATCCCGGCGCCGTCGCGACCAGCAGCGCGATCACCGGTGGATGGCTGGCGGGCGACGTCGCCTGCAGCGCGACGATCGACTATTACGTGGCACTTCTCGCCGGACCGATCGCGATGGTCATGAACAGCTTTCCCGCCGAGGTCGTGCCGGTCGGCGGCGGGCTGTCGAACTGTCGCGAACTGATCGCGCGGCTGGACGAGAGCGTCCGCGCAGGGATGCTGGAACCGACCGACCAGCCGGTGCTGGTGCCGACCGTGCTGCGCGACCGTGCCGGCCTGTTGGGGGCGGCGCTGGGCGCCGAGCGACCGCACGCCCTTCGACCGGTCCCGCATGTGCCGATGCCGCGTGCTATCGGCGCATAACCGGCTATGGAGCCGCCGACCTTTGCAAGGGGAATGGCGTGGCGGACAAGGCTTTGACGGCGTGGAACGGGGCGGCGGTGCGGACCTGGCTGGAGAGCCGGATCGTCGCATCGCGCGCGGACCAAGTGGCGGCAGAACGCGCCGGTTATCGCCAGCAGGACGATTGCGACAAGGCGGCCGCGGAGGAAATGGTCTGCGCGGGCCTGTTGCGCCGGACCAATGTGGACGACCAGACCGCGTTCACCGCAGACCTGCGCGCGCTGCTCGATCGTGACGAATACATCTGGCGGGGCGTGTACGACGACACCCGGTTCGATCGCCACGTGCGCGCGTACGTCCGCAAGCTGATCAAGATGACGAAGACGAACGAGGGTTTCGACCGGCTCGGGCGGTTTCAGTAAGCCGGCGTCGGGTTCGTCAGGGGGACGATCCACCGCGAACTGTTGTCCGACTTGATGTGGATTGACGAGCGCCTTCGACCGATAATGATAGCGCTAACGACAAAACCAATCGAGGGGATGCGAGAGTGGATATCACGCGACGGAGCGGCCTTGGAATGCTCGCCGGACTGGCGGTGGCGACGGGAGCCGGCGTGGGTCGTGCAGCACCGGGTGCGGCCGACGGCCTGCACGCACTGGCGGCGAAGAAGGGCATGCGGCTGGGGTCGTGCTTCGCCTGGGGTCCGCCAGGCGCCGATCGCGGATCGTTCGCGAACCCGGCTTACGCGGCGCTGCTGAAGCGCGATTGCGGGCTGCTGGTCGCCGAGAACGAGATGAAGTGGCAGGCGCTGCGGCCGAGCGCGACGCGGTTCGATTTCGCCCGCTTCGATGCGATGATGGCGTGGGCGGACGCCAACGCGCTACCGGTCCGCGGCCACAACCTGCTCTGGCATCAGCCGAAATGGATGCCGAAATGGGAGGAGACGCATGACTTCGGGGCGACGCCCGCGCGGGCGGCCGAAAGGCTGCTGGTCGATCACATCACCACCGTCTGTCGCCGATATGGCACGCGTATCCCCAGCTACGACGTCGTCAACGAAGCGGTGAACCCCGCCGATGGCACGCTGTATCAGACCGCGCTGTCGCGCGCGCTGGGCGGCGCCGAGCCGACGCTCGACCTCGCATTCCACACCGCACGCGCGGCAGCCCCGCATGCGCAGCTGGTGTACAACGACTATATGAGCTGGGAACCCGGTAACGCCAACCACCGCGCGGGCGTGCTGAAACTGCTGGAGGGGTTCAAGGCGCGCGGCGTGCCGGTCGACGCGTTGGGCGTGCAGTCGCACCTCATCACGCAAGGGCTGGACACGCGCGCGATCATCGCTGCGCTCGAGGGCGAATGGCGCCGTTTCCTCGATGCCGTGACGGCAATGGGCTACGCATTGGTCATCACCGAGCTAGACGTCCGCGACAATGCCCTGCCCGCTGAAGTAGCGGCCCGCGACCGGGCGGTCGCGGATTTCACGCGCGGCTATCTCGACATCATGTTCGCATACCCCGCGCTGCGCGACGTGCTGCTGTGGGGCATGACCGATCGCTACAGCTGGATCGAGGGGTTCGAACCGCGGACGGACAAGGCGCGGCGCCGGCCCTGCCCCTATGACGCGGCGTTTGTGGCGAAGCCGATGCGCGCGGCGATCGGCGCCGCGCTTACGGCCGCACCGCCGCGCGGTTGATCAGCCCGGCCCCGTCGATCAGCCGGGCGCTCGGGCGAACGGGCCGATCATCGTGCCCGTGAAGCCGCCAGCGCGCGCGGTGCTGAGGTTGGTACCGTCGACGTCGTGTGCGACCTTACGCCACGGCCCCGCGGCGAGCGCGTAGTCGAGGTCGTAGCGGCCGCCCCGCGCGACGATGCGCAACCGCACCGATGAGCCCGCGGTGGCGGCAATCGGGACCAGCGCCAGCGTCTGGCCGGCCGCGGGTTCGGCGGCCTCCGCACGGCGGAACCCGCGGATCGCGAGCCGCCCGCCACTGCGGGTCAGGCCCACGCCCAGGAAATGATCGTCGTCCTGGACCGCGGCGAGACCCGCCTCCGCGCCTTCGGCGGGACGAAACGCCACGCTGGTCGAGACGCTGGCGTTCGCATGCGCTTGGCGTCGCGCGACGAAGCTCGGCTGGGCGTGATCGCCGATCCCGGCACGAGCCTGGAGTATCAAGTTCCCACCCCTCACCGACCAGCCGGGTGTCTTGGGCGTCCGCATGGTCAGCCAGGCGGATGAGAGCGCCGTGCCGGAGAAGGTCTCGTTGACGGCGAAGCTGCCGGTCATCGGCGGCGCCGATCGGGGGTCGCGGGGCAGGGTCGGCGCCGGCGCGATCATCGGGATGGCCTGTCCGCGTGGCAGGATCGTCGGCCAGCCGTTCTTCCACGTAACCGGCAGCAGATAGGTTTCGCGGCCGATATTGTAGAGGTCGCCCTCATAGGGCCGGGTCGCAAGGAACGTCGCCCACCAGCGTCCGTCCGCCAGCTGGACCAGATCGGCATGGCCCGCCGATGTGATCGGGTTCGGCCGCGCCGGGTCGAGGTCGCGCTGCGTGAGGATCGGGTTCACCGACGCCGGTGCGGGGGCGTAAGGCCCGTCGACGCGGTCGGAGCGGAACACGACCTGGCTGTGCGCCACCGCGGTGCCGCCCTCCGCGGCGGTGAGGTAATAGCGTCCCTCGGCGCGCAGGATGTGCGGCCCCTCGATCCACACCGGTTTGGCCGCGGGATCGACGCCGCCGTCGACGATCATCTTCGGGTTGCCGAGCATCTTCAGCGCGACGGGATCGAAGCGTTCCATCCACAGCGCCCGGTGGCCGTCGTAGCGCGGCGTGCCCACGGGCGCGCGGTTGTTGACGATCCACGCGCTGCCGTCATCGTCGAAGAACAGCGACGGATCGATCCCCTCGACGGTCGGCAACCAGACGGGATCGGACCAGGGTCCGGCGGGATTACGCGCGGTGATGACGAAATTGCCGCCGCAATCGACGCAGGTGGTGACGATGTAGAAGCGACCGTCGTGGAAGCTGATGTCGGGCGCGAAAATGCCGCGCGACATGCGGAGCCGCTTGAAGTCGAGCTGCCCCGGCCGGTCGATCGCGTTGCCGATCTGGCGCCAGTGCACCAGATCGCGGCTGTGGAATACCGGGATGCCGGGGAACCAGGAGAAGGTCGAATTGACGAGGTAGAAATCGTCCCCGACCCGCGTCACGCTGGGATCGGGATAGAAGCCGGCGAGCACCGGGTTGCGATAGCTACCCTGCGGGACCGCCCCGCCGTCCTGCCCCTCATAGCTGAACCAGTCGAACCGTGCGGCGCTGTCCGCCAGCACAGGTGCCGCACCCGCCAGCGACGCGGCTGCAGCGAGACACAGGATCATTCGGGCGAGCATCGCATTCCTTCTGGTCGATTTCACGATGCCCAACCGTGGCGCATCTCGCGCGGAAGGGACCCCACCGGGACGAAATCGTCAAGCCTGCCGCCGGGATGACCGGGCACACTTAGTCCCCGGTCGTCATCGCGCGGGTTCGGGCGTGAACAGCAGGTCCTGATAATCGAAGCTGAAATCGGCGATCGGGGATACCGGCTTGGCGGTGATGCGCGCGACCTTGCCGTCGGCGTCGAGCGAGAAGGTGAGGTAGGCGGGCTCGATCGACGGATCGCTGAAGGTCGCCTTGAACGTGTCGTATTGATAATGGTCGAGACGGCCGACCATGTTCGGGGTGGTCGTAAAGTCGACCGTCAAGCCGGTCGCGTCGCCGCCGACCTGCAGCGCGCCGTACCAGGGATCGAGATAGCGGCCGCGATAGCGGGCCGTGGGGAGCGAGGGGCCGACCTTGGCCGGCGCCGCGGCCTTTTGCCGGACCGCGGCCTCGGCGGTCGCGATCCGCGTCTTGCGATACGCAGCAAACCGCGCCGGCCAGTCCTGCGACGGCAGACCCAGATAGTGATCGATGAGGTCGTACATCAGGCCGAAGCGCGGGCCGATCTCTTCGCTGTTGATGGCGATCGCGAAACCGACGTCCTTGTCCGGGATCATCACGACGACGGTGGTGAAGCCGAACAGCCCGCCGGCATGCCAGACGATCCGCGCCCCCTTGTAGTCGCGCACGTCCCAGCCGAGCGCATAGGCCTGGTACGACGGCGTCGTCCCCTCGATCGGCGCCGGGGCGGGTTCGATCGGCATCGGCGTGACCGGCGTCCACATCTCCTTTGCCGCCGCTGCGCTGTAGAGCCGGCCCTTGCCGCCCGGCAACGCGCCCTGGCCGAGCTGGATCTGCAGCCAGCGCGCGAGGTCGTTGGCGCTCGCGGCGATCAGTCCGGCGGGCGCACCGGCCTGTCCCAGCCGGTCGCGCTCGTCGAGCAGCGTCTGGGGGCCGGTCCCGCGCACCGAACCGCCGACGCGGCCGTGGGGATGGGCGCGATCGGGCGCGCTTAACTGGCGTGCCATATCAGCGGTCGCATCGGGCAGGCCGGCGGGGCGGAACACATGATCGCGCATGTAATCCTCCCACGACTGTCCGCTGACCGCCTCGATCAGCGCGCCCGCGACGATGTAGAGGATGTTGTCATAGGCATATTCGCTGCGAAAGCTGGTCGCCGGCTTGAGGAAGCGCAGGCGCCGGACGAGTTCGCTGCGCGACAGCTTGCCGCGCGGCACCATCAGCAGGTCGCCGGCGCCGAGGCCAAGCCCGCTACGATGCACCAGCAGGTCGCGCACCGTGATCTCGCGCGTGACCCAGGGGTCGTACATCTGGAAGGTCGGCAGATGGTCGATCACCTTGTCATCCCAGCCGATCTTGCCGGAATCCACCAAGGTCGCCAGCGCGGTTGTGGTGAAGGCCTTGCCGGTCGAGCCGATCATGAACAGCGTGTCGGCGTCGACCTTCGCCGGCGCGCCGAGTTTCCGTACGCCATAGCCCTTGGCGAGCACGACCTTGCCGTGCTCTACGATCGCGACCGCCATGCCGGGCGTGTCCGACGCCGCGCGTATCGCCTCGATCCGGGCGTCGATGCCGGCGGGGGGATCCGCCAGCGCCGGAGTAGCGAGCAGGACGAGCGGCAGGCCGGCGAGTGCGAGGATCTTCATGGCGTCTCCAGTTCAGAGCGGCAGCGCACCTTCGAGAACATGCTTCGTCAGAAATTGACGCCGAGGGTGGCGCCGATCGTGCGGGGCTGGATCGGGCTGACCTCGATGCCGCCGTTCGGCCGCGTGCCGTAGGTGCCGGCCGCTACGATTCCGCGCATGTTGATCAGGTTGCGCGCATAGACCGACAGGTTGAACCGCCCGAAATCCGCACCGGCCCGCATGGCGAGCGTCGTATAGCCGTCGAGCGTCAGCCGCCGGCCGAACGCGGTGCGGTAGGCGTCGTCGAAATTGCCCTTGCGATCGCTGACCAGCGACAGGTCGGCGCCGACGAACGGCTTCACGTCGCCCGGCATCGCCCAGGTATAGTCCGCGGACACCGCCGCGTTCCATTGCGGGGCGAACGGCAGCTGGTCGCCGTTGAGACCGCCATTGGCGGTGTCGCCGCGCAGCCGCGAGTGATTATAGGCGACCGTCGTGACGACGGTGAACCCCTTGGTCGGCCGGACCGTGCCCGATGCCTCGAACCCGTAGCTCCTCGCCCCCTTGCCGTTCGCATCGGCGGTGATCGGCCCTGCCGCCGACTGGAACGTCGCGATGATCAGCGTCTTGTCCCAGTCGAGATAATAGCCCGACAAGTCGATCCCGAAGCTGCGGTCGGCGGTCTCCGCGCGAACGCCGGCCTCGTAGCTGAGCAGCGTGTCGGCGTCGGTCTGCAACGGGTAGTTGTCGGGTGCGCCGGGCGGGACAACGTTCGGTCCACCGGGACGATAGCCCTTGGCGACGCGCGCGTAGACTTCGCTGCGCGGGGCGAACGAATAACGCGGCGATACTGACCACGTGAAGACGCCTTGCGAGGATCGCGCGGTATCCTCGGATCGGCCGCCGAACAGCGCGCCGTCGAGGATCTGGGTCGTGCGCTGCTTGTTGTGGCTGTAGCGGCCGCCGGCGGTGATATCGAAACGCTCGCCGAAATGGACGGTGGCGCTGCCGAAGCCGGCATATTCCTGGTACCGCGATTTCAGCTGCGCCAGCACGAGATCGGAAAAGCCGGGGATCGTGGGCAGCGGCAGGACCGGCTGGCCGGTCGCGATCGCGTAGGGCAGATAGCGCTGGAACAGCTGGCCAGGCTCGCGCGTGTAATAGCCGCCGATCAGCCATTCGACCGTGTCGGAATCGGGCGACGCCAGGCGCACTTCCTGCGTGAACTTTCTCTGGGTCACCTGGTTCGGGTAATAGACGCCGTAGGCGGTCGTCGGCAGGCCGTAGATCTGCTGCGACGCGGCGTCGGCGAGCGTGAAGCCACCACCGAGATCGTTGAACGAAACGTCGCTGCGGTCCTCGGTCTTCAACCGGCTGAGGCTGGTGACGGACGTCAATGACGCAAAGCCGAGGTCGTAGCCGACGGTGCCGGTATAGAGGCGGTAATTGGCGCGGTTGCGATCGGGGAACAGCTGGTAACGGTTGAGGCCGCTGACCGGCGCGTTGGTGAACGGATCGGCGTCGATCGGGTCGAGCGAGCCGGGATCGGCGTCGAAGGCGGTGCGCGCGCCGACGCGGATATTCTGCGCGATCGCCGACAACCGGACCGAGAAGCGGTCGCTCGGCTTGAACAGCAGCGACGCGCGGCCGCCATAGGTGCGGGCGCCATTCACGTCGTCGTCGGGAATGCCGATCGCATCGATATAACCGGCGGTGCGGCGGTAGAAGCCGCTGGCGCGGAGCGCGAACACGTCGCCGAGCGGGACGTTGATGACGGCGTTGCCGAAATAGCCGGTGCCGCCGCCCTTGGTCGTCTCGACGCCGCTCTGCCCGCGCGCCTCCCAGGTCGACAGGCGCGGTGCGACGGTGACGTATTTGACGACGCCGCCCAGCGAGTTCGCGCCGTACAGCGTGCCCTGCGGTCCGCGCAGAACCTCCAGCCGCTCGATGTCATAGGTGTCGAAATCGCCGGCGAGGATCGCGCCGTTGGTCTGCCCGGTGCTGGAGCCGAACGGCGTATCGTCGACATAGACCGCTACGGTCGCACTCGCGCCGCCGGCGTTGATGCCGCGCAGGACGATGCGGGTCTGGCCGGGATTGCCCTGTTCGAACGACAGGCCGGGAACGAGCGCGGCGTAGTCGGCGATGCTGCGTGCCTGGCGCTGTTCCAGCGCGGCACCCTGCAGCACCGAGATCGATTGCGGCACCTGGTACAGCGCTTCCGAGCGCTTCTGCGCGGTGACGATTATCTCGCCTGGAATCTCGCCCTGTTGGCGATCGGTCGTCGCGTCTGCGCGGGTCGATCGATCCGGGGCGGGCGGCGTGTCGGCAACCTGTGCCGCCGCGGTACCGGCCGCGATCAGCGCGGCGATACCGCTGGTAATCGACAAAGCCCGTTTGACCATGCTCATCGTTCGCGCCCCTTTTATGACGAGCTGCAGTCCAAAACCACGCTCATGTCTCTAATTAGAAACTATTGTCCTATACGAAGAAAAGTCAACGGACTTCGGATCGTTCAGCCTGAACTTTCTTTTCGAACGGGTCGATCAGCAGCAACAGAGCCGCCGCAATCAGTCCGATCGCGGTCAGCATCAGGAAATAGACGGTGTGGCCCATGCGGCTCCACAACGTGCCGACCAGCCCCGCGGAGAGGCTGCCGGCGAAGATCGACAGATACCAGGCGGCGACCGTGGTGGCGCCGAAGCCGGCGGGCGCCAGTCGCGCGAACAGTCCGAGCCCGGTCGGCAGGATGTAGAGCTCGCCGAGCGTGAAGATGGCGAAGAACACCGCCAGCCATAGCCAGTGGGTGACGCCGCCCATCGCCGATGCCGCGGCGAGGACCAGATAGGCGAGCGCGACGATCGCCGCACCGATCGCCATTTTCCGCGCGGGACGCTCGATCAGGCCGGCATCCGATCGGCGGCGCCACCAGGCGAGCAGTGCCGGGGTCATCAGCATGACGAGGAGCGGATTGAGCGACTGGAACCACGTCATCGGGATCGCGGTGTCGCCGACCCGCCGGTCGACGCCGCTGTCGGCCCAGAGCGCCACGGTGTTGCCGACCTGTTCGTACGCGCCGCGGAAGATGGTGACGGCAAGCGCGATCGCCAGCAGCAGCAGGATCGTCGACCGCGAGAACCGGCCGCGCGGCGCCTCGGCGTGCTCGACCTTGGGATGGCGCACCTGCGGTGGCAGATAGCGCTGCCCCCAGAGATAGATGGCGAGGCCCAGCACCATGCCGATCCCGGCCGCGCCGAACCCCCAGTGCCAGCCATAGACTTCGCCCAACGTCCCGCACAGCAGCGGCGCCAGGAAGCCGCCGATGTTCACGCCGACATAATAGACGTTGTACGCCCAGCCGACGCGCGGATCGCCGGGTTCGTACAGGTCGTCGATCTGGCTGGGGAGGCTCGGCAGGAACAGGCCGTTGCCGAGCGCGATTGTACCGAGCGCCACGTAGAAGAGCGGCTCGAAGGTCATCATGAAATGACCCGCCGCCATGATCGATCCGCCGATGACGATCGCGCGGCGCTTGCCGAGCAGGCGGTCGGCGATCACGCCGCCGACGATCGGCGTGAAATAGGCGCAGGCGGTGTAGGCGCCGTAGACGAGCGAGGCGTGGCCCTGCGTGAACAGCAGTTGCTTGGTCATGTAATAGACCAGCAGCGCGCGCATGCCGTAGTAGGAGAATTGCTCCCACATGTTGGTGAGGAACAGGATCGTCAGCCCACGCGGCTGGCCGAACCACGTCGCCTCGCCGCCCGCCCGGATCATGCCGGCTGCGGCGTCCCCGCGCCCCAGACGTCCGATCCTGCGAACAAGGTGCCGTCGGCATAGGTGACGCTGGGCAAGCGATCCTGCGCCAGGAAGGTGGGGCCGTCGAGGTCGACCAGGTCGGCGAGCTGCCCGAGCACGAAGCCGGGTGCGGTCGCCAGGCTGGTCCCGACCATCGTCCCGACCATCACGCCGAGGCCGAGGCGGCGTGCCTCCGCCGCCATCAACAACCCTTCGGTCAGGCCGCCGCATTTATCGAGCTTGATGTTGACGACGTCGAAGCGGCCGACCGCACCGGGAATGTCGGCGAGCGACAACAGGCTCTCGTCGCCGGCGATCGGGATGGCCGACCGGAACCCGTCGAGATCGGCATCGCGGCCGCGCGGCAGCGGCTGTTCGAGCAGCGCGACGTCGTGCGTGACCAGTCCGTCGACGAGCGCGTCGAGATCGCCGCGTGCGAACCCCTGGTTGCCGTCCACCCCCAGCCAGACGTCGGGCCGGGCGGCGCGGATCGCCGCGACGCGCTCGAGATCGAGCGCGAGATCGCCGGTCAGCTTGACCTTGATCGACAGCGCGTCGCGGTAGCTCGTCGCCTTGGCCGCCATCGTCGCGGGCGTATCGGCGGGAACCGTCAGCGTGGTGCGCAGCGCGCGCGGTGCATCGAGGCCGGCCAGCGCCCATACCGGCCGGCCCGCACGCGACGCCTCGAACTCCCAGAGCGCCGCGTCGACCGCATTGCGGGCGCCGCCCGGCGGCAGGATCGTCCGCAACGCCTCTCGCGTGACGCCCGCCTCGATCGCGGTGCGCGTGCGCTCGATCTCGCCCCTCATATGGTCGAGGTCGTCGCCGAGATAATAGACGCCCGCCGCCTCTCCCCGGCCGCGGTGCGCTCCGTCGTCGAGCGTGACGACCAGCACGTCGGCGGTTTCGAAGACGTAGCCCGCGATCCGGAACGGCTCGGCCAGCCGCAGCGTGTCGGTGGCGATCGACAGCCGCAGCATCAGTAGTTCACCGTCATCGCCATCAAGCCGAAGCTGGCCGCGAAGTAGAGCACGACCAGCGTCGCGAGCAGCACCAGCACGTTCCACACCCGGCGCGCCCAGCCGCGGCCGTCACGCCATGTCAGCCAGAGGTTCCAGCCGGCGATGCCGACCGCCCCGACCAGGATGATGGCGGTGGCGATCTGCAGCAACCAGACGAGCGCGTCGGACTTGCTGCTGAGCATGTCGAGATCGCTGAACGCGGCGGTGACGAACCACATCCAGCCGCCAAGCAGCGCTAGCACGAGCAGCGCCATCACGCGCATCGCCCGGAAGCCGCGCAGCGACGGGCCTTTCGCAACCGGCGTACCGGCATAGCGGCGGCGCGCGAACCAGACGACCGGCCAGTAGAGGAAGGTCAGCGCGAGCACCGCCATGCTGGCATAGAGCATCGGCAGCAGCCAGGCCGACGAGCGTGCTGCGGGGACACGATCGAAGACCATGAAGGGCGAGAAGCCGTCATAGCTCCACCGCACGACCTTGCCGTCGACGACCTTTGCAGCCAGGCGATCATGGCCGTAGCGATCGCGCCACACGAACGGCGCGATCTCGTCCCAGATCAGCGCCGCGCCGCCAGCGCCCTTCAGTGCCGGGATCACCAGCGCGCCCTTGTCGTCGAGCGTGATCTCCGACTGGCCGAACAGGTTGAGTACGTCGACGAAGCTCGATTCGGACCGGCGGCTGTTCTGCCACAGGCCGACCATCATGCGGGCATGTTCGGCGGCGGTCTTCGCATCGACCCGGCCGTCGCGGACGGTGGACGGGAAATAACGATCGGCGAAATCCTGGAACAGCTGGCCGCGCACGGTATGCGCCGCGCCTTCGCGACCGGCGCTGTTGAACGAGACGTAGAAGCCGACCCCTTCCTTCATGAACAGGTGCAGCGAGGTGTGGAAATTCTCGGTGTCGCCGAGATGCGCGATGACTTCGCGGCCGTTGATGTTGGTCTCGAAGAAACCCAGCTCCATACGGTTGAGCGGCGGGATCAGCGACATCGGATCGACGCGGTCGAGCGGGCTGTCGTGCATCATCGCGGCCGTCGCCGGCGACAGCACGCCGCGGCCGTTCTGCAGGTGCGCGATCATGAACTTGGCCATGTCGAGCCCGGACGCGGAGAGCGCGCCGGCGGGGGCCGGTACGACGATCTCGAACCCCTTCGCCTTTTCCGATGCGCGCGGATAACCGGTCGCCGGCAGGGCTGCGAGCGCGCGGGGGAGCGGCTGGCGGAACGATGCGGTGGTCATGTTCAGCGGCGCGAACACGCGGCGCTCGACATAGGTGTCGAACGGCATGCCCGACACGCGTTCGATGACATAGCCCGCGAGCGTCGTCGCCCAGTTGGAATAGGCAGGCGTCGTGCCGGCATCGAAGATGCGATGCGGGGTCCAGCGCTTCAGATAGGTGCCGAGCGGCATGCTGGCCTTCGGATCGTAGGAGATCAAATCCTTCGCCGCTTCCTCGAACCCTGCGGTGTGCGTCATGATCTGGCGCATCGTAACGGGTTTGCCGTTGCGCGGCGGGATGCGGAAATCGAGATAGGCGTTGATGTCGCCGTCGAGATCGATCTTGCCCGCCTCGACCAGCTGCATCACCGCGGTCCAGGTGACGAGCTTCGACACCGAGCCGGGGCGGAACAGCGTGCGGGCCGGGTCGACCGGCTTGCGGGAGGCGATATCGGCGTAGCCGTACCCGCGTGCCGCGATCACCTGGCCGTCCTTCACCACCGTCACGACCGCGCCGGCGATGTCGCCGGTGTGCAGCGCATAGGGCATGTAGCCGTCGAGCCACGCATCGACGTCGGTCGCGGTCAGCGCGCGCGCGCCGCCGGGCACCGCCGGTGAGGGCACGCTCGCCGCGACGTTCGCTTCGGTGGCAGGTGATAGCGGAAGCGCCGGCCCCTGCGCGACGGCGATGCTGCCGATCAACACCGCGGCCAACCCCGACGCCCATGCCTTGATCCGCTTCATCGTCGATCCCCCCGTTCGCATCAGCAATGCCGTATTAGGACATGCTGATCCTGATCAGAGAAAAGGTCAATGGCTAGAAAACTTCGGCGTCTGGATGGTAGCAGTCGGTCAGCGTGCGGCGACCTTCGCGCGTTCGGCGGCCTGCATCACGCGGAGGACGTTGCCGCCGGCGAGCTTGGCGACGTCGGCATCGCTCCAGCCGCGCCGCAGCATCTCGGCAAGCAGGGCGGGATAGGTCGATACGTCCTCGAGCCCGACGGGCAGCGAGTGATCGACGCCGTCGAAGTCCGACCCCAGGCCGACATTGTCGACGCCCGCCACCTTGGCGATATGATCGATATGGTCAGCGAGCTGGCCGATCGTCACCTGTGGCGCCGGATGCGCGGACTCCCATGCGGCGTAATCGCGGTCGGCCTTGTCGGGCTGGCCGATATCGAGCCCACCGAACGGCGGCGCGTTCAGCCGCGCCTTCTCGGCCCCCGAATCCGCCGACCAGCGGCGATACGCCTCCGAGACATATTGCCGCGCATAATTGACCATGACCACGCCGCCATTGGCGTGCACCAGCCGCAACACGTCGTCGGATACGTTGCGCGGATGATCGTCGATCGCGCGCGCGCCCGAATGCGAGAAGATCACCGGCGCGCTCGATACCGCCAGCGCGTCGCGCATCGTGCCCTCGCTGACATGGCTGAGATCGACCAGCATGCCGAGCCGGTTGAGTTCGCGCACCACCGAGCGGCCGAAGTCGGTCAGCCCGCCATGCGCCGGATTGTCGGTGGCGGAATCCGCCCACGCGATCGTCCGGGAATGCGTCAGCGTCAGATAGCCTGCACCCAGCGCGGCATAGGACCGCAGGACCGACAGATTGCCGTCGATCTGGCCGCCACCCTCGACACCGATCATACAGCCGATCAGCCCGGCCGCGTGCGCGCGGCGAACGTCGGCGGCGGTGCGGACCATCGTGAAGGTCTCGGGATACCGCGCGACCAGCGACTTCACGAGATCGATCTGCTCCAGCGTTTGCTCGACCTGCTCCTTGCCGGGCAGATCGGACGATACCCAGACCGACCAGAATTGCGCGCCGACCCCTCCCACTCGGAGCCGCTGGATGTCGGTTTCGTAGCGGACGCCGCCCTTTTGCAAATCGGTGAGGTCCATCGTCCAGCGCTTGTCGCCCGCGGCCTCGCGCAGCGCCTCCGGCCAGTCATTGTGCCCGTCGATCAGCGGCGTCGCCTTGAGAATCCGTGCGACGCGGGCGCGATAGTCCTGTGCGGCACCAGACTTAGCCGCGGCGGGCTCGGCGACGATCGCCGCCAGCGCGGCGGCCAGCGGCAGCATCGCAGCTTTCATCGACTCCGCTCCTTGCGGTGATCCTGCGCGGGATCGTTCTCGTTGTCGGCGGTGGAACCCTGGCGTTCCTTGTGCAGCGTGAGGAGCGATTCCATCAGCTCCTCGTCCGCGCTCGACATCACCGCCAACACCTCGGCCTCTTCGCAGCCGGCGGCGGCGAGATACGCGTGGCCCATGCTCGAATCGATGTAGAGCGACTGACCCGGCTCCAACGTGACCGGATCGTAGAATTCGGTCTGCACCTCCACCTTGCCGCTCAGCACGTAGATGAATTCCTCACCGCTATGCCGCACGAGCGCGCCGAATTCGTCGGTCGATCGCGCGCGGATCTTGGTAATCGCCGGGATCATCCGCTTGCGGCGCAGTTCGGTGCACAGATAGTGATAGTCGTAATTGGGCGTCTCCACCCGGACCGACCGGCTGAGATCGCCGAGACTGCGACGCGCGGTGACCGGCTGGACCGTCTCCTCGTCGCTTTCGGAAAAGAGCTCCGACATCCGCATGCCTAGGCGCCGCGCGAGCGACAACAGCCGGTCATAGGTCAGCGTCAGGCGGTCATGCTCGATCTTGGAAAGCGTCGAGATCGGGATTCCCGACTTCGTGCTCATCTCCTTCAGCGTCCAGCCCTCGCGTACGCGCAGGCCGCGCAGCAGCTTTCCCAAGGTTGGCGGCGATTCCGACACAATAATCCCTCCGAGCGTCGTTGACCAACAGCCTAAACAGGATCATCGTGTCTCAATCAGGCTACTTTACAAGCGTAGCTCGACCCAGGCCGAAGAGCAATGGCGGTATCGGAGAAGGCGGCACGGATGTGCGCTGCGGTCCCGATCACCGCACGCCGATGCAAGAGGGGGAGACGACCGATGATCCGGAAAAAGACGATGGCGCTGCTATGCGTCCTTCTGACCGCGGCGACAGCGCCGATGATACGGCCCGCCGTGACGCCAGGGCCTTCGCCCGTCCCGGTGACCGGATCCGCAACCGGATCGGGAGCAGCCAATCCGGCCGCGCCGCCCGCGCTCGTCGCAAGCGATCTCGGTGCGTGGCTCGACGGCTATATGCCCGCCGCGCTGAAAGCCGGAAAGATCGCCGGCGCCGAGGTGTCGGTGGTCAAGGACGGCGCCGTGCTGTTCAAGAAGGGCTATGGCTATGCCGATGTCGCGGCGAAGACACCGATGGATGCCGACGCCACGCTGATGCGGTTGGGATCGACGTCGAAGCTGCTGACATGGACCGCGGTGATGCAGCAGGTCGAGGCCGGCAAGATCGACCTCAACGCCGACGTGAACCGCTATCTCGACTTCAAGATCACGCCCAAGAGCGGCCGGGCGATCACGATGACCGACCTGATGAACCACCGCGGCGGGTTCGAGGAAGGGTTGAAGGACCTGCTGGCGACCGACCCGGCGATGATGAAATCGACCGAGCGGTATCTGAAGGAGAATACGCGGCCGTTCCTGTTTCCGGCCGGCGCTGCGCCTGCCTATTCGAACTACGGCGTCGCGCTGGCGGGCTATATCGTCCAGCGCGTGTCGGGCGAGCCGTTCGAAACCTATGTCCAGCGGCACATCCTGGCGCCGCTGCAGATGCGCCACACGACGTTGTTGCAGCCGCTGCCGGCGGCGTTCGCAGGCGCGATGTCGAAGGGGTATCGCACGAGCGATGGGCAGCCCACCAAGTTCGAACTGGTCGTCACCGCGCCCGCCGGCAGCACCAGCTCGACCGCCGGCGACATGGCGAACTTCATGATCGCGCATCTGCAGGACGGCCGGTTCGGCGACACGCAGATCCTGCGCCCAGAGACCGCGCGGCTGATGCACAGCCCGACCAACCCCGCCCCGCCGGGGTTCGATACGCTGGCGCACGGGTTCTTCTATGGCACGCGCAACGACACGCGCGTGATCGGACACGGCGGCGATACCATCGTGTTTCACACCGACCTCAACCTGCTGCCGCAAAAGGGGGTCGGCATCTTCGTCAGCTTCAACAGCCGCGGCACCCAGGACGCGGTCTATGGCGCGCGCGAGCGGTTGTTCGAACTGTTCATGGATCGTTATTTTCCCGCGGTGGGCACGAAGACGCCGCCGGCGATCGCCAGCGCCGCGCAGGATGCGGCCACGCTGGCCGGCCATTACGAAAGCACCCGGCGCGTCGAGACGGGGTTCATCAGCCTGTTCTACCTGATCCAGCAGGAACAGGTCGTCGCGAACGCCGACGGGACGATCAGCCTGCCGTCGATCGAGGACAAGAAATTCCGTGAGATCGCGCCCGGCCTGTGGCGCGAGACCGACGGTCCGCGGCAATTGATGGCCAGCGACGTCGGCGGGCGTCGCACGATCCTCGACAGCACAAACCCTGCGGGAGAACTGCAGGCGGTGCCGGTGTGGCGCAACGCGGCGCTGATCCAGCTGGTCGCGGGGCTGTCGCTGCTGACTCTGGTGATGACGGTGATCGTCTGGCCGATCGCGGCGTGGCTGCGGCGGCGCGACCGACTGCCGCCGGTCGCGACCGGTCGGGCGGCGCTGGTGCGGCGCCTGACGCGGATCGCCGCGGTCGCGGTGCTGCTCTACCTCGTCGGCTGGTACACGGTGCTTGCGCCGATCCTCGATACGCAGGTCGATGTGTACAACAAGGGCCTGGACGGCACCATTCGCGTGCTGCAGGTCGCGGCTTTGGTGCCGGCCGTCGCGGCGGTGATTGGCGTGTGGAATGCCGTGATCGCGTTTCGCCAGCGGTTCGATTGGGCCGTGCGGCTGCGCGCCGTGATCGTCGCGGCGGCGCTGGTCGCGCTGTTGTGGCTGGCGTGGATGGGCGGGCTGATCGGCTGGAGCCTGAACTACTGATCGACGCCGACGAGCCGGGCATTGTCGACCAGGACAATCATCCTGATCTTTTCCAGGATGATGCGGGCCCGGTCGACGGACAGGTCGCCGGCCAGACGGATACGGTGGAGGTCGTCCTCGCGGACGACCTCCACCGTATCGAGGACGATCGCCTGCTGCGCGAACAGGTTGAGGATGCGGAGCGGCAGGTCGGGGGACGCGACGCCTTCGACGACGAAGCGGCACGACGTCACGCGGCGGCGCGCCTGCCGGATGCGCGGTCGATCCGCTCGCAGGCCAGCGCTTCGGCGGCGGCGTGCGTAGAGCATCCGGTCCGTTCGGCGCGGTCGAGCACCGCGGCGAGCCGGTGCGGCGTCGCGTCGACACGGTCGCGAACCTGGTCGTGCGACCATCCGAGGTATTCGGCCGCGACGTTGATGATCCCCCCGGCGTTCACGACGATGTCGGGCGCGTAGAGGATGCCGCGATCGGCCAGCACCGCCGCGTCGCCGGGGTCGCGGAGCTGGTTGTTGGCAGCGCCGCAGACGATCTTCGCTCTCATCTTGCGGATGCTGTCGGCGTTCAGGCCACCGCCGAGCGCGCAGGGTGCGAACACGTCCGCCTTGCACGACGATATCGCCTGGACCGACGCGACCTCGGCGCCCAGCGCGACGGCGACCCGGGCGGCCGCGGCGGCGTTCACGTCGGCGACGATTAGTTTCGCACCGGCCTCATGCAACATCGTCGCGAGCGCGGAGCCGACATGGCCGACGCCCTGGATCGCGACGGTGCAGTCGGACAGGTCGCGGTGAAGGTGGCGCTGCACGGCCAGTCGCATCGACAGGAACACGCCGCGCGCGGTCCAGGGCGACGGATCGCCGCCGCCGCGCCCATGCCCGATCGGCAGGCCGGCGACGTGGCGGGTGGTGCCGGCGATGACGGCCATGTCCTCGACGGTCGTGCCGACATCCTCGGCGGTAACGTAGCGACCATCGAGCGACGCGATCGCACGGCCGAACGCGGTGAACAACGCCGTCCGGTCGAACGCGCCATCCGGACGCCGGATCACCGCCTTGCCCCCGCCCAGCGGCAGGTCGGCGAGCGCATTCTTGTAGGTCATGCCCTGTGCCAGCCGGCAGGCGTCGGCGACCATGTCCTCACGGCCGGCATAGGACCAGAGCCGACACCCGCCCGCCGCCGGCCCGAGCGCGGTCGAATGCAGCGCGACGATGCATTCCAGTCCGCTGGCCGCGTCGGTGAAGACATGGACGTCCTCCGGCATCACGCCGACCTTCGAAGAGTCATACATAGTCGCCACCCCGGTTATCGATTTCACGGATGCCGTGTCGCATCGCCGGTGCGGACGATCTGACCCGATGTCGCTCGATTTCGCGGTATCGAGGTGATAGCTGTTCGCCTTAGTCGCAATTGGAGGTGAGTTTGACCGATCTCGATCCGTTCGAACGCAAAATCCTCCGCGAATTGCAGCGCGATGGTACTCTGACGATGGCGGAGCTCGCGGCAAAGGTCGGCCTGTCGGCGTCGCCGTGCTGGCGGCGGGTCGACCGGCTGGAGCGCGAGGGCGTGATCCGCGGACGGGTGGCGCTGGTTGATCGCCGCAAGGTCGGGCTGAACGCGCATATCTTCGCGCAGGTGCGGCTGAACGCGCATGGCCGCGCCAATCTCGACGAGTTCAGCAATGCGATCCGCGGCTTCCCCGAGGTGCTCGATGCCTATGTGCTGATGGGCCAGACCGATTTCATGCTGCGCATCGTCGCGAAGGATATCGACGCGTACGAACGGTTCTTCTTCGAGAAGCTGAGCAAGTTGCCCGGCATCCAGGAAATCACGTCGACGGTCGCGCTATCGGAAATCAAGTCGACACCCGAACTTCCGGTCTAGCCCATGATGGATTGACGTTCTCTGATCGGGACCATAGCATCCTCCACGGAAACAACGGAGGCGTGCGATGCTGCTATCTCGCCGACAGGCGCTATCGGGTGGCGGTGCGCTGATCGCGGCGCCCTACGTCGCAAAGGCGACGCTGCCGGTCAGCCCGTACACGCACCGCCGCTATGGCAAACGCACGATCGACCTCGTCCGCGAGACGGTGGTGATCGACATGCTCGCGCCGATCAAGATCGACTTCGATCCGGCATTTTACGCCCGCCCGCTGAGCGAACAGGACGCGGCGGACTTTCGCGCCAGCGGCATCACGGCGATCCATCACGCGATCGACATGGGTGGCCCCACCGCACGCGACCAGGCGCTGACCTTCTTTGCGGCGTGGGGCAATTACATCGCGCGGAACGGCCACGTCTTCACCGGCGTCGGTACCGTCGCCGATATCGTGCGGGCGAAACGCGAGGGCAAATGCGCGGTGATCCTGGGCGTGCAGAACGCCGACCATTTCCAGGAAGCCGCCGATGTGAAGGCGTTCCACCAACTCGGCCAACGCTGCGCGCAGCTGACCTATAATTCGCAGAACCGCATCGGCGGCGGCTCGACCGACCGCATCGATGGCGGGATCAGCGATTACGGTATCGAGATCATCACCGCAATGAACCAGGTCGGCATGCTGATCGACGTGTCGCATTCGGGCGACCGCACGACGCTGGATGCGATCGCGCTATCGCCCAGGCCGATCGCCATTACCCACAGCAATTGTCGCGCGTTGATCGACCATCCGCGGGTCAAGACCGACGCGGCGATCACGGCGCTGGCGGCCAAGGGCGGCGTGATGGGGATCACCGGCGTGCGCATGTTCGTGCGCAAGACCGATCCGACGACGGTCGCCGACATCGTCGACCATATCGACCACGTCGTGAAGCTGGTCGGGATCGACCATGTCGGCATCGGATCGGATTCCGACCTGAACGGCTATGACGACACCTCGCCCGAGACCAATGCGATGCTGCGCGGCGCGTACAAGGACAGCTACGCGTTTCGCGAGAAGATCGACGTCGACGGGTTCGACCACCCGATGAAGATGTACGATCTGACTGAGGAACTCATCCGCCGCGGCTATTCCGATGCGAACATCCGGGCGATCCTGGGCGGCAACTTTCAGCGCCTGCTGACCACCATCTGGGGTGGCTGACATGCCGCGCCGTCATCCCTTGCCCAAGCGAGTTGCCCTATGAACCCGCCGCACACCGCCGTCATCGGCGCGCTCGAATTGCCGCAGCCCTATCTGCTGTTCCTCGGCGACACGACCGAGCCGGGGTTCGCGAAGACCGCGTTCGGCTTGCGCGACTGGTCGCCCGATCGCTGCATCGGCGAGTACCGGCTGAGCGCGGACACGGTATCGACCGGACTGCCGGCGATGACCCCCGCGCAGGCCGGCGCGAACGGCGCGCGGGCGCTGGTGATCGGCGTCGCCAATCCGGGCGGCGTCATTCCGAGCCATTGGCGCGCGTCGCTGGTCGAGGCGCTCGCCGCCGGGCTCGACATCGTCAGCGGCATGCATGCCCGGCTGAGCGATATTCCCGGACTGGCAGAGGCGGCCGCGCAGCATGGGCGGCGGCTGATCGACGTTCGCGTGCCGCCCGCCGATATCCCAGTCGCGACCGGTGCGAAGCGGACCGGCAAGCGGTTGCTGACCGTCGGCACCGACTGTGCGCTCGGCAAGAAATATACCGCGCTGGCGATCCACCGTGCGCTGGTCGCGCGCGGCGTCGACGCCACGTTCCGCGCCACCGGACAGACGGGTATCATGATCGCGGGCGGCGGACTGCCGATGGATGCGATCGTCGCGGATTTCGAGGCCGGGGCGGCCGAAATCCTGTCGCCCGACGCGGCCGACGACCATTGGGACGTGATCGAAGGCCAGGGTTCGCTGTTCCACCCTGCCTATGCCGGCGTATCGCTGGGCCTGCTACACGGCAGCCAGCCGGACATCATCATCGTCTGCCACGAGCCGGGCCGCGACAGGGTGCTCGGGCTGCCCGACTTCGCGGTGCCGAGCATCGAGGAAACGATCGCGACCAACCTGATGCTCGGTCGGCGAACCAACCGCGCGATCCGCTGTGGCGGCGTATCGCTCAACACCGCAGCCCTCGGTGAATCCGCCGCACAGGACGAGATCGCGCGCGTGGCGGATCGGCTTGGGCTGCCGGTTGCGGATCCGCTGCGCGGCGGCGCGGCGCTCGACCGGTTGATCGACCACAGCCTGGCATGACCGCCGCGAACCCCGGTACGGGCACCACGCCCCATGGCGCCAGCTGGTTCCAGCGGTTCCTGTTGCCGGGCTTCGCGTTCAAGGCGGTGGTGATCGGCGGCGGCTACGCGACCGGGCGCGAACTCGCCGAATTCTTCCTGGGCAGCGGTCCGCAAGGCGGCCTGATGGGTATGGTGCTGGCCATGCTGGTGTGGAGCGCGATCTGCGCCGGCACCTTCGCGCTGGCGCACGCCGTGTCTGCCTATGACTATCGCAGCTTCTTTAAGACGGTGCTCGGCCGGTTCTGGTGGGTGTTCGAGATCGCCTATCTGGCGTTCGTCGTGCTCATCCTGGCGGTGTTCGGTGCAGCTGCGGGCGAGATCGGCCATGCGGTGCTCGGCTGGCCGTTGCTGGTCGGATCGATCGCGCTCGCGGTGTCGATCGTCGCGGTCGTCACCTTCGGCAACCACGCGGTCGAGGGACTGTTCAAATACGTCTCGGTCCTGCTCTACGCCGTGTACGCCGTCTTCATCGTGCTGGCGATCGCGACGTTCGGGGATCGCATCGGCGCCTCGTTGGCACGACCGGCGCCGACCGATGGCTGGGCGATCGGCGGGCTGACCTATGCGAGCTACAATGTCGTCGGCGCGGTCGTGATCCTGCCGATGATGCGGCATCTGACCAGCCGCCGCGATGCGATCACCGCAGGACTGATCGCCGGACCGCTGGCGATGATCCCGGCGATCCTGTTCTTCGTGTCGATGATCGCCTTTTACCCCGGCATCGAAACGCAGACGCTGCCGTCGGACTATGTCCTGCGCCGGCTGGACCAGCCGTGGTTCCACCTGCTGTTCCAGGGCATGATCTTCGCCGCGTTGCTGGAAAGCAGCGTAGGCTCGGTGCACGCGATCAACGAGCGGATCGACGCGGTATTGCGCGAGCGGCGCGGCACCGGCTTGTCGCACCGCGCCCGCGCGCTGCTGGCGTCGGCTATCCTGATCGGCTGCATCTTCGTCGCCGACCGGATCGGGCTCGTCGCGCTGATCGGCAGCGGGTACCGGTTCCTCGCCTATCTCATTCTGGCGGTCTACGTCATTCCGCTCGCGATCTGGTGGATCATGATGCCCGTACGCCGACGCCGATCACGCGCCGGCGTACCACCCTATCGCGCGGCCCCGTAGATCGCCCGGGCGTCACGCTTGAAGGCCGCGCCGCTGTCTTCGCGACTGTAGAACATATGGCCGCCCGGATAGACGTTGAGCTTCACGCGCTCGGTGGCGCCGAAGCTCGGCATCTGGTCGACGATCAGCCGCGAGGCGAAGAACGGGCAGGACAGGTCGTCCCAGCCGTGCACGATCATCACCGCCATCTTGGGATCGTTGGCGATCGCTTTCCGCAGGTCGGTGACCGGCGTGTCGTCGGGCTTGCCGCGATCCCAAGCCGCATTCACTTCGTAGGACAGCGCGTGATAGCGCGCGTCGGTCTTCCAGCCGACGACGCGGGTGACGAAGTCGACCATCGCGCTGGTCGTGGGGGCGATCAGCGCGTCGAGGATCGGGTCGTTTGACTGGCGCTGCGCGGACCACGGAAACGGATCGAACGCGGTAACGTTCGAATCATAGACGCTGCCGATCGTCCCGTCCGCGCGGTGGATCTCGCGCAAGAACGTCGCGGAATCGACCCGTCCGCCCATCTTCTGCACCAGCGCCGGATCAAGCCCCGTCAGCCGGCTGACGTTCGTGACCAGTCGCGAGACCGCCTGCGGATCGGTGCGTCCGCGCAGCAGGTCGGTCGCGAACGCCCCTCGCGTGTACGCCTCGACTTCCACCATCGCGGCGGGGGTCAGTTGATGCTGCTGCTCGAGATGCGCCGCCGCCATCGACGGCAGGTCGATCATCCATGGCAGCGGCGACAAGGCGGTCGCACCGTCGCCCGAGGCTGGATCAAGATAGGGCGAGACCATGACGATGCCGTTGACCCCGACGCCGATCTGCGACTGGAGCTCGTACGCGATCCGCGGCGCGCGGTAGCCGCCATAGCTTTCGCCCATGACGTATTTCGGCGAGCGCAACCGCCCGGCTTTGACCAGCCAGTCGTAGACGACCTTCGACAGATATTTGATGTCGGGGTCGTTGGCGTAGAACGCCTTCTTGGTCTTGTCGGCGTCGACCAGGCTGCGGCTGAAACCGGTACCGACCGGATCGATGAAGACCAGGTCGGTGAAGTCGAGCCAGCTGTTGGAATTGTCGGTGGTAATGGGCGCGTCGGACGGCGCATTGCCCTGCGCGCCGAACTGGACGCGCTTGGGTCCGACCGCGCCGAGGTTGAGATAGACCGACGATGCGCCGGGGCCGCCGTTGAACGCGAACGTCACCGGGCGGTTGGTGGCTCCACCGGTCGCGACATAGGACGTGTAGACGACCTGGCCGATCTCCTTGCCCTTGTCGTCGCGGACCGGGATCGTGCCGATCGTCGCGTCGTACGCAATCGACCGTCCGCCGATCGACGCCGACTGCCGCACCGTCTTGTCGGCGGGGAGCGGCGGGAACTTGACCTCGTCGTCGACCTTCTTCTCGACGGTCGAGGTTTCCTTCTTGTCCTGCGCCGCGATCGGTGCGGCGAGCAGGCTGGCGACGGCAAGCGCGGTAAACAGGCGTGCGATCACTTGGCGACTCCACCGCCCGCCGCGATCCAGGCGTCGATCTTGCGTTCGAGCACCGGCATCGGCAGCGATCCGGTGTCGAGCACCTGCGCATGGAAATCGCGCGGGTCGAACTTGGCGCCGAGCGCGGCCTGCGCCTTGGCCTTGGTCCGCGAGATCGTCAGCTGGCCGATCTTGTAGGCGAGCGCCTGCCCCGGAATCGCAATATAGCGTTCGACTTCGGCGGTGGCGTCGGTGCGCGACATCGGCGAATTGGCGAGCATGTAGTCGATCGCCTGATCGCGGGTCCAACCCTTGGCATGGATGCCGCTGTCGACGACCAGCCGCATCGCGCGCAGCATCTCGTCGTTCAGTCCACCCATCCGCTGATAGGGATCGCTCTCGACGCCGAGTTCCTTCCACAGCGTCTCCGAATACAGCGCCCAGCCCTCGACATAGGCGGTGTTGCCGCCGAACCGCATGAAGGCGGGGAGCGCGGTGTTCTCCTGCGCCAGGCTGATCTGGAAATGATGCCCCGGCACGCCCTCGTGCAGGAACAGCGTCTCCATCTCCCACATGTAGCGCGAGGGCAGGTCGTAGGTGTTGTAATAGAAGACGCCGGGCCGCGCGCCATCCGGGGTGCCGCCCTGGTATGAGCCGCCGGCTTCGGTCTTCTCCTTGAACGCCGGGACCGGGCGGATTTCGAGCGCGGTCTTGGGCGTGAGCGAGAACTGCTCGGGGATGCGGGCATAAATGCGCTTCTCGATCGCCCGGTAGCCATCGCGCAACTGGTCGACCGAACTCGGCTGGAACTGCTTGTCGGTTCGCAGGAAGGTGAAGAACGCGGGCAAGTCACCCTTGAATCCGACCGCCTGCTTCTGGGTTTCCATGCCCTTGAGGATGCGCGCCACTTCGGAGAGGCCGAGCTGGTGGACCTGCTCGGCGGTCATCGGCAGCGTCGTGCGCTGCTGGATCTGGTAGGCGTAATAGGTGTCGCCACCGGGCAGCGCGGACAGCCCGACCGTATCGCGCGCAACCGGCAGATAGGTCTTGGCGAGGAAGTCTCGCATCCGCTGGTGCGCGGGTGTGATGACGTCGCGGATCTGCTTCGCATACGCCGCCTTCAAGCGCGTCTGGTCGGCGGCGGAGATCGTCGCGGGGAAGGTCTTCACGGGGCCGTAGAAGGTCGAACCCTCGACGCCTTCGGCGATGAGGTTGTCGAACTCCTGGATCATGTTGGTGACGACCAGCTTTGGCTGTACGATCTTGTCGCTCATGCCCTGGCAGAACAGTCCGATCGCGCGATCGAGCAGCGCGGCGTATTGCGCGTTGCGCTTCAGGTTGTTCTCGTAATCGACGAGCGTCTTGAACGGTGCCGCGCCCTTGCCCGAGGCGAAGTCGGGATAGAAGGTCTGGAAGCCGTTGAAATGGTCGATCGGCAGGTCGCGCTGAACCTTCAGGAGCGCGGGCGCAAAACCGGCCAGATCGGTCTCGTTGCGGGTCTTGAACACGTCATAGGCGATTTGGTCGGTCGCGGTCAGCTTGGTGCGATCGATCGTCTTCAGCGCGGCGAGATCCCGCTCGATCGCGGCGCGTTCGGCGGCGATGTACGCGTCGGTCAGATAGTCGCCGAGCCGGTCGGCATAGCGCAGGTCGCCGCGGAAGATGCCCTCGATCGGGTTGCGCTTCAGGCTGGCCTCGTCGCTGTCGTAGAACAGTTTCTTGAGGCGCGCGTCCTGTGCGCTGTCGCCCGGTTGCGCGACCGGCGGCGGCAACGCCTGCGCGGCGGCCGCGGCGGCGGGGAGCGTGGTGGACAAGAGAGCGGCGAGGATGAGTTTGACGGACACCATGCGTTCCTTCGGATGCGATGGTCCGTGGGTAGGACGCGACGGGTTTAGTCGCAAGCGAGACGATATCAGCGCGTGAGCAGACTCACGCGACCGAGCAACCCGGAGGGTTCGGCAATCAGCTTATCACGGTCCTGATCGACGAAACGCTCGCCGTATCGCAGCGTCAGCAGGCGCCGGTCGGGCGCGGGACGGGCGGACAGCGCGTTGGTGGCGCCGTTCATCACGGTGACGACGATCTCGTTCTCGCCGGCGCGCAGCAGCGGTGCGATATCGATCCGCCACGGCGCCGCCCAGACGGTGCCGGCCTCGCGGCCGTTGACGCGGACGATCGCGGCTTCGCGCACGGGGGCGGCGATCGCGGCACGCGGGCGATCGGGGGTGCCGTCCACAAGCGGTGCGCCTTCGCCGAAATCTAGGAGGACGGCGGCCGGGGACGCGCCGCCCGGCAGGACGAAGCGCCGCGTGTAGCGGACCGCGCCCGAATAGTGGCTTAGCGCCGGCGCGCTGGTCCAGGATTTGCCGGGTAGCGGCGCGGACTGCGGGCTATCGGCGACCTTGGCCTGCCAGCCGGTCGACAGATCGAGCATGGGCTTGAGCGGGCGCTCGTTGGGCGCAGCCGGCAGGCCGGGCACGAACGCCAGCATGCGCGACTGATAGGGCGCGAGCTGGAGCGCGATGTCGCCGGTGCCCGCCGCGGTGCGCGCGCCGGTCAGCGGATCCCACCATTGGCCCTGCCCGGTGTCGCCGGCGAAGCGCGCGGTCGTCGCGACCGGCTGCGCACCGGTGTTGACGACGAAATACAGGTCGCCTCCTGTCACCTTGCGGCGAACGAAACCGATCGCCGGATCGGGCTGCGCCAGCGCCATCGTGGGTGGGCCGATCCGGCGTAGCGTGGTGCCCAAAGCTGCGGCGGGGACGATCATCGTCGATCCCGCCAGCCCCTGGGTGAGCGTGCGCACGGCACGACCGCCCGCCGCGCCGTCGCGCAGGCCGCCAGCGGCGTTCGGCAGCGCGTCGATCGCCACGACGCGTCCGCCTTTCTTTGCCCACGCCGCGATTACCCGCAGCGCCGCCGGATCGATCCGCGTCATGCGCGGCAGGACCAGCACGCGCGCGGTCAACTTGCCCGCGACGACCGCCTGCGCATCGACGAAATCGAAACCATGGCCTGCATCGAGCACCTGCGCGACGATATCGCCCCGCAGCCGCGACTGCATCTCTTCGTTCACCGAGGCGCGCGTCGGGCGCATGTCGGCGAACGCATCCTCGATCGGCAGGTAGATCGCGACGTCGGCGTCGGGCACGCCTTCGCGCAGCATCGCGCTGACCCGCTGCAGATAGCCGGTCACCGCCGGCATCGCCGGATACCAGGGGTTGTGATCGCTGAGCGCGGCCGCGGCGTAGAACGCCCAGCCGGGCTCGGCCGCGCCCGGCGGCGAATAGGGCCAGCCATGCCCGACGATCTGGTTAACGCCCTGCAGGAAATGACGATCCGCCTCGACCTTCATGTCGAGCGGGGTCGCCGCCCAGGCCGGCGAATGCAGCCATGTCCATGTCTCGGACGAGACGACCGGCCGGTTGTAGAGGTGCGCGGCCGACGTCGCCCAGCGCGTCGAGGTGAACTGGCGCCAGTCCGCCCCCTCGCCTTCCGGCAGGTCGACGAGCGCGTTGCTAGACAGCGTCGGCGGGGGAAAGCCGTAGACCTGCGCGCGGAAGCGGGTGCGATGGTCGTGCGCCCAGGCCGTGATCGGCCGCAGATAGCGTTCGTCGACCAGTTCGGACAGCGTGCGCGACCAGTCGAAGCGGATCGCCGCGCTGTCGGGCGAATCGGCGTACAGGGCGGGCAAATGATCGAGCAGGTCGTAGCCACGACGCCGCCGGAACTCCTGCGGCAGGTCATCGGTCCAGCTGGAGCCATAGGCTTCGAGACTGTCCGAGAACATCGCGTAGGGCGGCGTGGTCCCGGCGAACGCCGACAACAGGCGATCGCCGACCGCGGTCAGGTGGTTGGCGACCGCCGCGCTGCTGACGTGATCGATCACGAAGCCTTCGGCACCGACCGCGGCGCGCTTCACCTGCTGACCGGTACGGCCCGCGACGAACACCGTCGCGTCACGGGGTTGCGGGGACGGCGGGATCGCCATCGCACCGGTCGCGTCGGCGGTCAGTCGCCGTCCGTCGACGAATGCCGCGAGGACGCGCTCACCCTGTTGCAGCGTCGGCAGCGGCACCTGCCGCGCGTCGGCCGGCAGTGGAACCTGCAGCTTGCGCAACTGCGCGGCCGCCTGCGTGATCGGGACGTGCGGGCCGCCGAACGGCCAGCCGCTGCCGAGCGTCACGTCCATGCGGAGCCCGGCACCCTTCGCCACGTCGCCGACATGGCGGAGCGCGGCCAGGAACGGATCGGAGAGATAGGGCAAAATGCGGATGCCCGTCGCGGGATCGTCCAGCGCAAGCGGATAGGTCGGCTGCACCTCGAACCCGCCGAATCCGCCCGCCTTCATCGCTGCGATCTCGCGATCGAGTTCAGCGGGCGTGACCGACGGGCCGAACCACCACCACCGCACCATCGGCCGGGCATCCGGGGACGGGTGTTCGAACCGGCTCCACAGCGCGGCGCCTTCCGCCTGCTGCGCCGTATCCTGCGCTTGGGCAGGAACGGCGGACAGCAAGGCCGATAGCAGGAGGATGCACTGTTTCACGACGCCAATTCCCTGCGACAACTCTCAGGCGAGCGTTAGACCGTCAGCAACGGAAGATCGATCGCCCCCGCCGGCTAAGCCTTCACGAGACCGATCTCGACCAGCCGCTCATGCAGATAGTCGTGCGCGGTGATTGGCGTCGTATACCGATTCGGCCGCTCGGCCGTGATTGTCGCAGGCAGCGTTTCGATCAGGAAATCGGGCGCCGGATGCAGGAAGAACGGCATCGAATAGCGCGAATGGCCGCGGCGCTCGGGCGGCGGGTTGACGACGCGGTGCGTGGTCGAGGGCAGCTGGTGGTTGGTCAGCCGCTGCAGCATGTCGCCGACGTTCACCACCATCGCGCCCTCGGGCGGCTTGATCGCCAGCCATTCGTCGTCGCTGCCGAGCAGTTCGAGCCCGGCTTCCTCGGCGCCGAGCAGCAGCGTGATCAGGTTGATGTCCTCATGTGCGCCGGCGCGGACGCCTTCCGCATCGGCGGGGATCGGCGGATAATGCAGCAGCCGCAGGACGCTGTTGCCGTCCTTCACCGCCGGGTCGAACCAGTCGGGGGCCAGCCCCAGATGCCGCGCGATCGCCGACAGCAGCTTGTCGCCGGCGCGGTCGAACGCCGCGAACAGCTCGACGAACACCGACTTGAACCCCTCGGGCCGCTCGGGCCAGATGTTCGGCGCCATCTGTTCGGCATAGCGGTGCCCGGCAGCCAGCTCGCGGCCGACGTGCCAGAATTCCTTGAGGTCGACGACCTTCGCGTCCTTGGCGATCTCGGTCTTGAACGGCGTATAGCCGCGCGCGCCGCCGCCGCCGGGCACATGATAGCGCCGCTTCTCGTCCTCGGGCAGGTCGAACAGCAATTTCGTCTCGGCCCAGGCGCGTTCGATCAGCTCGGCGGGGATGCCGTGGTCGGCGATGATCGCGAAGCCATAGCGTTCGAACGACCCGCCGAACGCCGCGGCAAAACCGTCGGGGTCGCTGTCCTGCGTGGCAAGGCTGAGGGTCGGAACCTGGGCGGCGGGGGTGTCGAGCATGTTGGCTGTCCGTGTTGGGGAACGCGTCATATAGGCCCCGCGCGCCAGGTTTGCCAAACGCCGTACCGCTTAAACCACCGTCATCCCGGGCTCGTCCCGGGATCCAGAGTTACGAGCCGCGACGCTTGTTACCCTGGATCCCGGGACGAGCCCGGGATGACGAAGGAGATGACATCACCCCCCGATCACCACCGTCCCAGCCGCTTTCCCCGCGCCATCCGGCACCAGGTCGAGCCGGAACGCCTTCTTCTCGTCGGTGGTCCCCACCACGTTCGCGCCGTCCGCGTGGACCGTGTACCCGACCTTCCTCAGCCGCTCGAGGAACCATCCGCGCACCGTGTCCGGTGCGGCCGGACTCGTGAACTGCACGCGCAGCCCCTTCTCGGTCACGTTGACCCCGCCGATCGTCGAGCCGGGATACAGCTTCACACCGTTGAGATCGAAGTCGCCAGAGTCGAGTCTGCTCTTCGGCATCGTCACCGCGCCCTTGAAGCCGGGAATGTCGATCTTCATCTCGCCCGTCTCGCCGTCGATCGCGCCGAGCACATTGCCGCCATCGGCATTGATCGACACGGTCGTGCCTTCGTCCGGTCGGTTACAGGCAACGATCGACAGCGCGAGGCCGGCGAGGATCAGGGGACGAAGCATAGGAGTCTCCAGGCATGACGAGCCCGCAACCTAAGGTCATCGACCGCTCCCGTCAGCCATTTTCCGCAGATCTCGGGCCTCCTCCGGGTTCCGCACTGCAACATGACTCTGTAGGGGAACACGACATGACTGCAGACCCAATTCCCGACGCACCCGCGATGCGCGGCGCGCCGATCGGCTTCGTCGAATTCGTCGCGCTGGTCGCGTCGCTGATGTCGCTGACCGCGCTCGGTATCGATTCGATGCTGCCCGCGCTCCCCGCGATCGGCGAGACGCTGGGCGTGGCGAGCGCCAACACGCGCCAGTTCGTCGTCACCGCGTTCGTCATCGGCTTCGGCGTCGCGCAGCTCGTCCACGGTCCGCTCGCCGATCGCTTCGGCCGCCGCACCGTGCTGCTCTGGGCGCTCGGCGCCTATGTCGTTGCCAACATGGCGTGCGCCATCGCCGGCAGCTTCACGTTGCTGCTGGTCGCGCGCGTCACCGGCGGCGCGATGATCGCCGCCGCCCGCGTCGCGACGATCGCGCTGGTCCGCGACTGCTATCACGGCCGGGCGATGGCGCGCGTCATGTCGATCGCCTTCATGGTCTTCATGATCGTCCCCATCCTCGCGCCCAGCTTCGGCTGGCTGGTGCTGCGGTTCGGCGACTGGCGGCTGATCTTCTGGGTGATCGCCGCGCTCAGCGGCGCGGTAATGGTGTGGTTCTACATCCGCATGCCCGAGACCTTGGCGCCGGAGAATGTCCTGCCGATCACGCCCGCGCGTATCCTCTCCGACTGGCGCATCACGCTTAGCGACCGCCAGTCGCTCGGCTACATGCTCGCCTCGACCGCGCTGATGGGGGCACTGTACGGCTACCTCAATTCGATCCAGCAGATCATGGCCGACGTGTTCGCACGCGAGCCGTTGCTGCCCGTCATCTTCGCCGCCAGTTCGGTGACGATGGCGGTCGCCAATCTGCTCAACTCGCGGATCGTCATGAGGCTCGGCACGCGGCTGATCAGCCACGGCGCGCTGACCGGGCTGATCCTTGTCTCGGTCATTCATGTCGCCGCGATCCTGCTTGGCCTCGAGAGCCTGGTCACCTTCACCGTGTTTCAGGCGCTGACGCTCGGCTGCTTCGGCCTGGCGACGTCCAATTTCTCGGCGATGGCGATGGAGAATATGGGCCGCATCGCCGGCACCGCCTCCAGCGTGCAGGGCTTCGTCAGCGTAACCGCGGGCGCGGTGCTAGGCGCGGGGATCGGCCAGGCGTTCAACGGTACGACGATCCCGCTGGTGATGGGCTTCCTGCTCGCCGGACTGGCCGCGCTGGCGGTGGTGGCGATCACCGAACGCGGCCGCCTGTTCCGGCCCGCGCTGGTCACGTCCCGCCCGACCTGACGGAACCCCCAGCCTTCCGCGCCGTTCGCTCTTGATGGATCCGCATCCCGCGGCCGAGGAGGAACACATGGGCGGACATCAGGTGCCGAGTGCCGGGTCGGGCGACGACGGCTACGACGAAGAGGGCTATGACGAGAGCCAGCGCGCCGAGATTCTCGAAGTCACCGGCAACGGTCCGACCGACGGCGTGATGATGACCAACCTCAACCCCGATCTCGGCACCGACGATGCGGAGGACGAGGGTATCGACGATCTCGACATGGACTCCGAAGAGGTCGGCGAGACCGATGCGACCGTCACGATGGACGAGGACGATCAGGACGAGGACGACCTTCAGGACTCGCTCGACGATGGCAGCATCGACGACGAGGACCTCGATGATGCCGACGACGTCGCCCTGAAACCCTGATCTATCAGGAACGCTCAGCGGCCGGGGCCCCGCGCCCCGCCGCTATATAGAGTTCCGGAGGATGCCTTGCGTATCGCGATCCTCATTCTGGCGTCGGGCTTGGCCGCATGTTCGCGCGAGCCCGACGCCTCCGTTACCGGCATACGGCCGGCCGCTGGCGACGTCAGCATGCTCGCCGCCGAGCGCGCCCAGCGCGATATCGATGCCTATGCTGCGTCCAATCCCGGCGGTTTGGCGCGACAGGCCCTGAAGCAAACGACGGCCAAGCGCATCCCGGTTCGTACGCACTTAAAGCACTGAGCAACGTTTGCGCGAAATCGCGCTGCCTTTGTTCGCCTTTATTGCGCCGTATGACTGCCGGCTCTCCCTCAAAATCGTCACGTTTCATTCACCGCAGTGACAGGAACTGTGACGCATGGGCCACATGTTCCGAAAGTTCCCGACGATGTCGGTTTGCAGTGCAACAATCGCGATGGTTGCCTGTTTGGAGGAACCTGGACCCGGCGCGAGATGCGACGGATCTCGAAATAGAAACGATAAAGGTCACACCATCATGCGTAAGCTTTCTCTCGCCGTCGCGCTCGCCGCCGCCACGATCGCCGTTCCCGCCTTCGCGCAGGACGTCCCCACCGATAACAGCGCCGCACCGGGCGAGGCAGCCGCTCCGGACGGCTCGAAGGCCTTCGGGATCGAGCCGTATGTCGGCATCATGGGCGGCTGGGAGCAGTTCGACAACGAGAGCGGCCATGGCCTGCCGCAGGCGATCAACGCCGACGGTTCGCTGCGTCGCCACTACAAGCCGCAGGGTGCCCTGGTGCAGGGTGTCGTCGGCGTTAACATTCCGGTCGGTCCGGTATTCGCCGGTGTCGAAGGCAACGTCATCAAGGGCGTCGATGGCAACATCGATTGGGAATACGGCGTCGCCGGCCGCGCGGGCTTCCGCGCTGGCGACAGCGGCATGTTCTACGGCAAGGTCGGCTACCAGTGGGTCAATTTCGACCATTTCTCGGCTCGCTCGACCCGCGGTGGCGACACCGGTCGTGATTACGGCGCAGTGACCTACGGCATCGGCGCCGAAGTCGGCCCGCAGAGCATCGGCCTGAAGGGCATCACCGGCAACGCAGGCTTCCGCATCCGCGCCGAAGTGAACACCTGGGGCAAGGCCCAGAGCCTGCGCCCGATGCTCGGCATCATCACGCACTTCTGAGCTAGCGCTTGGAAATGCCGAAAGGGCGGGACCGAAAGGCCCCGCCCTTTTTGCGTTTCGGGGCATGCGAGGAGCGGTTCAGTTACCGCCCGGCGTGCCATCCAGCGTCCACCATCAAGCATTCAGGCTCGTCATCCCCCCGTCATGCCAGCCACCCTCAATCCGTCACCTAGCCCCCCATCCGTCACCCCAGCGAAGGCTGGGGTCTCCCAGTTGGGGAATGCCGCGCCAGCCTCAAAAATTTGCTGAAACTGCCCCATTCGAGCCGGAGCCCCGCCGCATGAGACCCCAGCCTTCGCTGGGGTGACGGATGGTAGCAACGCTCCGGGAGATGGGTGCGGCTCGGTCCTATCCGAACCGCTGCCCAGGCCGCCTCAATCGAACCCATTCTCCAGGAACCGCTCCGCGACTGCGCAGTGCATGGCGATGCCATGCGCCATCACCCGCTCGTCGATCGTCATCCGGGTATTGTGGAGCGGTGGGTTGGTCCGCGGATCGCTGCCTTCCGGCGCGGCGCCGATAAACGCCATCGCTCCCGGCAGCTTCTGCAGCACGTACGAAAAGTCCTCTGCGCCCATCATCGGCGGCATCACCGCCCAACCCGCGTCGCCGTTCAGCGCCGTCGCACACGCCTTCATCAGGTCCGTCGCACGCGGATCGTTGACCGTCACCGGATAGCCCTCCTCGATCCGCGCCTCGCCGACCGCGCCGTGCGCCGCGGCGATACCCTCGACCATCCGCGTGAACGCCGCGCGCAACTGCTCGCGCGTCCGCTCCGACAGCGTCCGCATCGTCCCCAGCATCTCGACCGTTTCCGGGATCACGTTATGCGCGCTACCCGCGTTCAGTTTCGTGATCGACAGCACCGCCGGGTCCGTCACCGCCACCTGCCGCGCGACATAGGTCTGCAGCGCGGTGACGATCTCGCAGGCGATCGGCAGCGGGTCGAGGCAGTCGTGCGGCATCGCCGCATGCCCGCCGCGCCCGACGATCGTCGCGCGCAGCGTATCGGTCGACGCCATCAGCGTGCCGGCGCGGCTGACCACCGTCCCCATCGGCATGTTCGGCGAGATGTGCAGCGCGAAGCCGGCCTCGGGCAGCGGATCGTCCAGCAGCCCGTCGGCGATCATGTGCCGCGCACCGTGATGCCCTTCCTCGCCAGGCTGGAACATGAAGACCACCGTGCCCGCCAGATCCCCGCGCCGCGCGCACAGCGCCTTCGCCGCGCCGACCAGCATCGCGGTATGCGAATCATGTCCGCAGGCGTGCATCGCGCCGTCGGTCTTCGATGCGAACGGCAGACCGGTTTCCTCCTGCATCGGCAGCGCATCCATGTCGCCGCGCAGCAGCACCGTCCGTCCGTTACCGCCAGCGGTGCCGCCCCGCCCGCCGCGCAGGATCGCCACGAAGCCGGTCGTCGAACTGCCTTCGCGGATTTCCAGCGGCAACCCGGCAAGCGCCGCCTTGATCTTGTCCGACGTCCGCGGACAGTGCAGCCCGATCTCCGGATCGGCATGGATCGCGCGCCGCAGGTCGATCGCCTCGTCCAGCGACGCCTCGCCGATCGCGGTCCAGTCGGTGGCGCTCTCGAAATCCAGGCTCATCACGCACTCCTTTGCAAGAGCCGGCTCTACCCCCGAAACAGCCCGCCCAAAACCCCGCGCAGCACATTGCCCATCAGCCCGCCGCTCGACGACCGCCGCCGCGTCGTGCCGAACACCTGCTTGCCGATCTCGTTCGCCACCTGTCGCCCGATCGACGATCCGGCTGCGCGCGTCGCCGAGTTCGCGACTTTGGTCCACGGCGAATCCGCCGCCGCCCGCGCGGCCTCGCGGTCGGCCGCCACCTGCGCCCGCGCCGCGTCGCGCGCCGCCTGCGCATTCACCTTTGCCTGTGCCGCCGCTGCCTTCTCCGCCGCGGTCCCGGCCTTCGCGCTCGCCGCCGCCGCACTCGCCTGCTGCGTCTTCGCGGCGAGCAGTTCCTCGGCGGACTCGCGATCAATCGCCTCGTCGTACTTGTCACCGATCGCGTCGGTCTGAATCATCACGCGGCGCTCATCCGCGGTGATCGGCCCGACCCGGCTGGCCGGCGGTTTGATCAGCGTACGCTCGACCGGCGTCGGCGATCCGTCCGCCTGCAACAGCGACACCAGCGCCTCGCCGACTTTCAGCTCGGTGATCGCAGTCGCGACATCGACGCCGGGATTGGCGCGGAACGTCTCCGCCGCCGCCCGTACCGCCGCCTGGTCGCGCGGCGTGAACGCCCGCAGCCCATGCTGCA
>Ga0247813_10000337_pt1 | contig 49211 bp, 71 predicted proteins | sample UWRJL169409C1_FD_180719 | JGI IMG/M metagenome (GOLD analysis project Ga0247813, IMG submission 180719) | Plant litter microbial communities from Arlington Agricultural Research Station in Wisconsin, United States - UWRJ-L169-409C-1 | ecosystem: Environmental > Terrestrial > Plant litter >... | reverse complement strand
CAACTGCTGCGATAAAGACATGTCGGATAAGGAAACGATCTTCAACGAAGAATTGGGGACATGGGAGTTATGCACTGTCTGTCTAGATGCCGCGTTCGATGCCGCGTTTTCACAGGGCTTCAGTCGTGATGACGAAGACGACAAGTTCGTAATACTCGATGACGACTACGACTACCCTGAGGAAGTACGACGTGAACCTGTCTATGACTGACGATGAATACCGTTTCATGACGGGTGACCACACAGGTGACACCTTTTATGACTCTGGTATGTCGTGCTACGAAAACGGTTGGGTCGATCCGCTTGGGTTCGTGACACCGAAGGGAGAGAAAGCTATGAAGGAGTATGAAGATGGTTAAGTACAATAAAAGCATTCCTATCAATGAGGTCTCGATTGATATCGACGGTACGACCAAGCTCGATGATCTATTGAAGCAGTTGACGGCAGTTCGTGAGCATGTACCTATCGAGTATTGGGACAATATCGAGATCCATGTAGAGAGTGACTACGACAGCAGCTACACTTATACGACACTGTTTTACCTTCGTCCTGAAACTGACGAAGAAGAGAAGCTACGTCTAGCACAGTCCGCCGCTCACACTGAGCAGTTGCGGGCTTATAAGCGTCGTCAACTAGAGGCACTGAAGAAAGAACTCGGTGAGTGACAGCGAATTTGTCCGACACATACCCTGCGAAGCGTGTGGATCGTCGGACGGTAATTCGTTATACACAGATGGTCATACGTTCTGCTTCGCCTGTAACACACCAAGCAAGGGAGATAATACGATAGACCACGAACCCGCACGAAGGACGTTCTCTTTCAATCCGTTGTTGGAGGGCAACCCGTCACCTATCCGTGACCGAGCCATTCCTGCTAGTGCAGTGAAGAAGTATCAGGTAACGAGCGACAATCCGACATACGAAGCTGTCTTCCCCCTCTTCGACCAAGAAGATAAACACGTAGCGAACCAGCTCCGCTTTCCTGACAAGAAGTTTAAGTTCGAAGGCATCGTCCAAGGAGCCAAGCTCTTCGGTCAACCACTGTTCCCTGTCGATCCTAAGGGATCTGTGACCCTCACCGAGGGGTACTATGACGCCATGAGTGCTTGGCATCTCACTGGTGCCCGGTATGCTAACGTCGGTGTCACGTCGGCTTCGTCAGCGAAGAAGCAAGTCATTGACAATTTCGAATATCTCAACGGCTTCAACAAGATCGTCATCAATTTCGACAACGACGACCCCGGTAAGAAGGCAGCGGAGGAAATCGCCTCGCTCTTCGAGCCCGGGAAGGTTCGTATCCTCGAACTAAGTAAAGCGAAGGACGCTAATGACTATCTCAAGAAGGGGTGGCAGAGTGAATACATCCATGAATGGTTCCGAGCACCTGCTTTCATGCCCGACGGTCTCCAGCTTGGAACTGATCCGAGGCTATTGGAAGAAATCCTTACTTACACTGAGCCCAAAAGTGTACCTTACCCGTGGGAGGGGCTCAATGGTCTCCTCTACGGACTTAGGACTTCTGAGTTTGTTCTCATCACAGCTGACACCGGTGTCGGTAAGACGAGTTTCATCAAAGAAATCCAGTATAAGCTCCTCACTGATCCTGAGCTTATTGAGGAAAAAGCTGGCGTAGGTTTCCTTCACTTCGAGGAACCTAAGCGTAAGACAGCTTTGGGTTTGATGTCCATCCACAACAACAAACCGTACCACTTCCCCGACGTGGAGCGGACACCACAGGAGCTTTCAGATGCTTACCGTGCTGTACTTGATACCGATCGCGTGGTTATCTATGACCACTTCGGCAGTAGTTCTATCGATTCCGTACTCGCGAAGATCCGACATATGGCCGCACTTGGCTGCCGCTACGTCTTTGTCGACCATCTTAGTATTATTGTATCTGATCAAAGCGGTGATGAACGGAAACAGCTAGACGAGATCACTACGAAGCTGAAGACTTTGACCATGAATCTTGACATCTGCTGTGTCTGTGTCATCCACATCAACCGGCAGGGTCAGGTCCGTGGTTCCGCAGGTCCGGAGCAGGTGAGTAACGCTGTCATCCGGCTGGAGCGTGATAAGAAAGACGTCAACGAATGGCGTCGGAATGTCACTCGTATTACTGTCGAAAAGAACCGAGAGTTCGGACGGACAGGCCCAGCTTGCTATCTCTTTTACAACGAGATGACTGGTAGGCTTGAAGAACTTAATCGTGAATTAGCAGAGGAGTATGAAGCCGGTGGCTCAGGAGCAGGACACGAGTTCGATCAGTTCGGTCAAAATGGATAATCGATCAATTGCGTATGAGATTCTACATGCTTTTGAGGAAGGGTGGGGGAGTTACACCTCAGCTTGTTCTCCTATGACAACTTTCAAAGAAGAGTGGGAAACAAGTATTGCTAAGAGAGTATATGATGAGCTGATTTTGTTGGGAGATTAAATGTATCTTGATTGGAAAGACGACACCCGAGACTATTACGTAATCGATATTGAAGCAGACAGTTTATACCCATCATTGGTGTGGTGTCTGTGTTGGCTAAACCTCAAAACCGGGGAGAAAGGCGAGTGCCTATCCCATGACTCAGTAAAGGCGTTCTTTGATGCGACGAAAGGTGCCGTTTATATCGGCCACAATATCCTCAAGTACGATGCTCCGTCTCTTGTACGTCTGCTTAATGTCCGTCTCAGTGTGGGTAATTGTATCGACACTCTCGTACTTGCTTCCCTATATTCACCCAATCTGGGAGGCGGCCATTCGTTAGAAGCGTGGGGAGAGAGGATGGGCGAACCGAAAGGGCACTTCTCCGACTGGAGTAGGCTGTCTCCTGAGATGGTAACGTACTGTCATCAGGACGTCCTCGTCACTGCGAAACTCTACCTCCGGTTGGTTAAGACGCTGAACTCCATTGGCTTCTCTGAAAAGAGTTGCTGGATTCAGCATCGGTTCACTGTCATCCTCGAACGACAGCGTAAGAACGGGTTTGAGTTCGACGGTCAACGAGCACTACAACTATACACTACGATCCGGGCTAAGGAGGCCGATCTTGAAGAACAAATCAGACGAGTCTTCCCGGCTGAACGACGGCTTGTTGCTGTACGATCGTATAAGAGACGAGACGGTGAGCCTACAGCTATCTATCTCAAGGATCAGGCGCGATACATACTTGAACCCGGGGAAGATGAAGAAAGCTACAAAGCTTATGAAGACATCCCTTTCTCAATTGGAAGCCCTCAACAAAGAACTGAGAAGCTTCTAGAGTTAGGCTGGGTTCCAGAGGAGTTCACTCCGAAGACCGAGAAGGGGGGTGGGGGTAACCCCAAACCATTCGAGAAGGGTGTCATGTCTCCGTCACTGGAACGCTTTCTTGAGGGTACTCCGACGCCTGAAGTCGCTATGATGGCGAAGTGGATGGCGTTTAACGGCCGAGCCAACATGATCAATACATGGCTTGACAACTGGGACGAAGAAGATGGAAAGATACACGGTAAGTTGTACTTGGCGGATACCCTCCGTTGCAGACACCAAGCACCCAATACTGCAAATATCCCGGCGGTTCGGACAGACAAAACTGGTGCAGTTCTCTTACACGAAGCAGGCTACTACACTTATGAAGCTAGAGATTTGTGGTGTGCAAGACCCGGAAGAGTTCTTGTTGGAACTGATGCAGCAGGGCTTGAACTCCGGATGCTCGCTCATTACCTTAACCGTCCAGATTTCACTAAGCAGGTAGTCGAGGGTGATCCACATCAGTACAATGCTGACGTCGTAGGGATTACTCGGCCTCAGGCTAAGACGTTGATCTATGCCATTATGTACGGGGCAGCTGCACCTAAGATCGCAAAGACTCTGGGTGTTCCTATTCGTGAAGGAGCAAAGATCAGGAACATGTTTCTCGAAAGGTTGGGTTTGAAGGAATTGATTGATGAGTGTATCTCAGAACAAGAACGAGGACGCGTATCCCTACTTGATGGATCTCAAGTCGTCTGCCCATCCCCTCACGCGGCTCTCAACTACAAGCTACAAGGTGGGGGGGCTAGAGTCATGGCAGCAGCTAGCATTGATCTTGAAAGAAATATCCAGCGTAATGGACTTGACTCGCTTAAAGTTGGGGATATCCACGACGAATGGCAGTATGACTGCGATCCTAGAGACGCCGATACCCATGCCAGACTTAGTGTCGAAGCTATCCGAGCAGCAGGAGTGGAACTCAGTCTCACTGTCCCGTTGGATGGAGAAGCAAAGAAAGGATTGACATGGGCTCAAACGCACTAAAGGAGAAGACATGAGCGGACGAACTTGGCTGTATGCCGACCCACATTTTTACCACGACAACATCTGTCGCTTTACTAACTACGACGGGAGTAAGGTCCGACCGTGGGATGATGCGAATGAGATGACCGAAGATCTCATCAAGATGTACAATGAAGTCGTCGATGACGGTGACCGAGTCTATATCCTCGGTGATGTCGCCTTCAGTACCAGTAAGATGCGTTCTTCTGTCAGTCGGTTGAAGGGACGTAAGGTACTGGTGAAGGGTAACCACGACCCAGACGGTAAGAAGGAGATGTATAACGAACTCTTCGATGACGTCCGGGCGTGTGTAGTCAAAAAGGGTTTCATTCTGACGCACATTCCTATTCACCCCCAGTCTCTTTCTCGATGGGTAGTGAATATCCACGGCCATCTTCACTCGAATAGCATTATGCTGGACGGAACTCCGGGTATTCGAGATGACCGATATGACTGTGTCTCAGTAGAACAGACAGACTTTAAGCCTATCCTACTGGACGTTGTACTTGAACGACATGGGCTGAAAAATAACTCTTGACATTCAAGAGAATTATGCTATAATAGGTGTAAGAGGTAGGGAGTTCGTCCCTCTTCTTCACCGAAACAAAAGGAAAAAGAATGGCTGAGTACACAACTGTTTTCGTAACTGGCAAAGTCTATTGGCCTAAGATTGTGGGCATGAAGGCCCTTCACGACAACTATGATAAGCAGTTCGGTGGCGAGTTCCCCGGTCGGCAGTGGGCATATGAATTGGTGCCTGATGATGTCGGCTTTCTCAAGGAACACCGGTTGCTCGATCGACTGAAGGATAAGGCTGACGAAAAGAACCCTGACAAGGGTGATTATCTCATGCTGAAGAAGCCTGAGTTTACGAAGGATGGTGCGGCGAATGAGCCGATCACGATTTACAACTCCGAGAACGAAGACTGGGACGACTCGACCCTCATTGGTAATGGCAGCCGGGTAGTCGCTAAGCTCACTATTGCAGACTTCGGTCGTGGTAAGAAGAAGGCGATCTGGACCAACGCTATCCGTGTCGAGGAGCTTGTCCCTCACGAGGGTGGTTCGAGTGGTGGTAATGGCTTCAGTGACTTCGACGGCAGTGCCCCGAAGAGTCCGAGTAAGCCCCGGGCTAAGGCTCCACCGAAGACTGCAGCTAAGGCTGATCCGAAGCTGGATGATCTCGACGACGACATGCCCTTCTAAGGGCGTACGAGGTAGACCGGGTGGTATAAGGAGTAAAAAGTAATCTCTACTCTTAGAGTACGAGTCCTCATACCCGGCTGACCTTAGGATGGGTGGGCAACCCTAAGTAAGAGCGACAAAACGCCCACACATTATCCCTGTGCCGGTTCGGCATGGAATGGGCAATAAGGGTCTGATGGCCGGGGTGCCCTAAAGAATTGGGAACAAGGGTTAATAGTACCGAGACCAAACGAGTAACCCCGAAAAACCCGGTGAGAGTCCAGCTCTTAGGGTCTCAACTAAGGAACAGTATGAAAGCATTTCTGATGTCGGCTGTATTGAAGCGGACTGTCCTTGACTCGATGTCATTGAAGGTCCGAGCTTCCAGCATCGATCACGCCTATGAAATTGCAAGGGACTTCCTTGCTGACTACCCAAACAATACTGAGCAGTGGTCCCATTCTGTACCGTTCATGGTCGTTGATGACCGACAATCGGTCGACAGTGACACGCTTCAGTTGATGTCAGAGGATGAAGAAAGTGCCTAAAGAAATTTCCTCGATCCCTGACGACATCTATAATTTACTCGACCCGGAGACAGACCACGAAGTCAATGAAGACAATCTCCTTTCATTCGTTGAGTCACTCGCGGACGTTCTACGGATGCGTCTACATCGGAGTACTCATAGTAGTAGTGGCCTTCGCTTCTCTGCTCTAGGTCGTCCTAACCGGCAGGTATGGTATGACAATCATCCAGTAGATGGTGGCAAGGAGGCTATCACTGGTCGAACTGCGATGAAGTTCCTCTATGGCGACGTCATCGAAGCCGTCCTTCTCTTCCTTACTAAGGAGGCTGGTCACGACGTCTCTCTTGAACAGGCCGAAGTTGAAGTTGCAGGGGTGAAGGGTCACATCGATGCCAAGATCGATGGCGTAATCGTCGATGTCAAGTCCGCTTCTCCCTTCGGGTACAAGAAGTTCAAGGACGGCACGGTTACTGAAGACGACCCATTCGGGTACGTCGATCAGTTAGCCGGATACGCCAACGTCTTGACGCCGGGTGAGGATGCAGCATGGCTCGCTATGGACAAGGTCTCAGGTGACATCTGTGTCTCGACTCTAAGCAAGACAGTCATTAAACATCATCAACCGGCAGATCGCATCGCGGAACTCCAAGAGGTTATTACTTCTGCGGAGCCCCCCCCTTTGTGTTACGTCCCGATACCAGACGGAAAGAGCGGAAATGAGAAACTTCCTACGGCATGTAGCTACTGTTCTCATAAATACCGTTGTCACCCTAGTGTTCGTGTCTTCCTTTATAGCACTGGTCCTCGGTTTCTCACAACTGTGGCTAAGACTCCGGACGTGATCGAGGTAGACCCAAGGATGATTCCAGAATGAAGTGGTATGTACACGTCAACCAACACAAGATAAGGAAGAACATTCATGCGGAACATCCTGTGGCCCCGGTGGCTGTCCGAAGAGGACGCTCCGGCAACGTTCTTTACGGGAATGACATACGGCTTCCTGCTGGCAGTCGTATTATTTATTCCCCTCATGCTCCTCTCCTAAGCTGTGGTGCTAGGCTTGTCATTGAGTGTGACGAAGAGCCGATGATCCTTGCGTAGTGGATAAAGCAGAACGTGCCCGGGCTAGTCACCTTCGGTTGAAGTTCGGGATCACCCCTGAACAGTACGACGAATTGCTGGAGAAGCAAGGACATGCCTGTGCCATCTGCGGCAGAGATAAGTCACTGTTTAAGGTCCGGCTGGCAGTTGACCACAACCACGTCACAGGGGAGATCAGAGGACTTGCCTGCACGTATTGTAATCGTCGACTCATCGGCAGACACAGAGACGCAGCACTCCTTAGGAAGATCGCAGACTACATCGACCAAGGGACTGGGTGGTTTGTCCCAGCTCGAAAACGACCTCAACGAAGGCCCACTAAGAAACGGCCCAATAAGGCTACACTATGAACGATCCAACAAGAAAATTACTAGCACTTGACATTGAGTGGGCACCTACGAAGGCGTATGTGTGGCGAGCTTGGGACGAGAACATCGGCCCCGACCAGATCATCGACCACGGACATATGCTGTGCTTCTGTGCGACATGGGTAGGATCGAAAGAGTTCCTATTCTTCAGTGAATGGACGGACGGACGGAAGGGAATGGCTCAGGCTGCTCTCGATCTCATGACGGATGCTGATGCTATCATAACTTATAATGGAGACAAGTATGACATCCCCAAGCTCCGAGGCGAAATTTTGCTTGCTGGGCTTAGTCCTCCTCCTATCCCCACTAGTATTGATTGCCTTAAAGCTGTTAAGCGATTTGGGTTTATGATGAATCGTCTCGCTTATATCGGACCGCTGCTCGGTGCTGGTGGTAAGGTAAAGCATCAGGGATTCAAACTGTGGAAGGAAGTGCTCGACGGCGATCCAAAGGCACAGAAGGTTATGACTAAATACTGTATTCAAGATGTGAGGATGCTCGTGAAGCTCTACGAAAAGATCAAGGCGTTCATTCCTAATCATCCCTTCCTTGGTACGAAGAAGCATGACTGTGGTTCCTGTGGCAAGGGTCCAGTACAGAAGCGCGGTGTTCGACGGACTAAGTCATTCATTATCCAGCGTCTTCAGTGTCAGAACTGCGGTGCGTGGCAAGATGGTACGAGGACTAAGGTATGAGCGACAGCGCAGTACTTGTAATTGTAGTAGGTTTTATCTGCCTCATTGTTGGCAGGTTGTCTGCTCCTAGCCGTTATGATAGTTGGGACTAAGATGGACCGTGAATTTATTGAACAGTTGAAGGATTACTTCAGTGCTGCTGAACTCGTCGAACTCTTCGATGACGACATCACAGTGGAGTCCGTCATCTACGCCTTTGACGACGTCATTGCAGACAACGAAGACATGCTCCGTGACTATATGAGGGATGGTGAATGATTGGTATGGGTAAGTTAGTTACGGAAGTAGCTGGTAAGAAGGAGTTTACTAATGACCCGGTTGAAAGCGTCTCGGCAGGTGCAATCAAGTACGACGGAGGCAAGGCTCCAATCTATCGGGGCGGGCTTGGTTATTTCCCGCGAGCAATTTCTGCAGTGTCTGCCGTCAGCGGTTTCGGAGCAAGTAAGTATGCTTGGAACGGATGGCAGGGTGTCAGTGACGGATACAATCGGTACTCTGATGCATTGGTACGACACCTTGGATACGAAGCAGAAGGAGAGGTTGTGGATAATGATTCTGGACTTCTCCATGCTGCCCATGCCGCGTGGAATGCACTTGCTCGACTAGAACTATTGCTTCGAAAGGAACAAGGTCTTGACCCCAGCGCTTGACGATCAATGGATTGGCCTACTCAGTGGAGGTCAGTTCAATTACAATAAGCCGGAAGAGAGCGACGTCACGTTAGATGATCTCGCTTCAGCGTTGAGTAACATCTGTCGCTTCAGTGGTCATCTACCTACGTTCTACTCTGTGGCCCAGCACTTGGTTAACACTAGTCGTATCGTCCCTCCTGAATATGCTTTTACGGCATTGATGCACGACACTAGTGAAGCCTTCACGAATGATATTCCGACCCCCTTGAAATGGGCGCTGCCTATCTTCAAAGAACTTGAAGTAAAGATCGAGTCGGCTATGTCCAAGAAGTTTGACTTCCAGTATCCGTACCCTGCTGAAGTCAAGCAGGCTGATACGGAAATGCTCATCCTCGAAAAGACTTATGTCAAGAAGGATAATTCGTATTGGCCTCACTACGACGGCATCGAAGTAGAACATCTCAAGGACTTGGTAGACCTCAAAGGTTGGAAGCCAAGTCGTGCGAAGAAAGAATTTCTACAGCGTTACCGTGAACTCTACTAAAGGAAACAACTGAATGGCTATTAATATCTTCAAGGCTACCGAACTACTGGACGAAGTCCTTGGTGACGACGAAGTCGCCTTCCTCCTCGCTGCTCGACAGGGTGTAGCACTCAGTGAAGCTGAGACGCATACTGTGAAGGTGATGCAGGAGCATGGACTCATTGACATCCTCCCCTTCGATCACCCACGGGCTAGTAACGCTATCCTTGGTGTCGTTCCAAGTGAGGATGGTGTCAAGGTCTTGAACGTCATCGACGACCGGAAGTGGGCTGAAGCTGCCAATCCAATCTCTTCGGAGCCAGCAGGTTCGGAAGAGAAGGATGAAGCTCTCGTAGCTGCTCAATCGCTTCAGAAGGATAACGCAGACACGGACGGTGAAATCCCGGCTGATGATCCTCGCAATGTCCGGACTGAGACGGCTAACGCAGAAGAGCGTGAAGCACAGGAAGCAAAGTTCGAGTCGGGTAATCCGAAGGCTAAGGCCAAGGACCTCGATAAGAACTACCGTGCTAAGCACGAGAACAAGACTGAAGCTAAGTAATGCTTGGTGACGGGGGAACTCAGATCTAAGTAAACTACGGACCCCCGGGGAAACTCGGGGGTTTCTTTTTCCCTACTTGAAAGGACACTATGAGTAAGTTGAGTAAGATTGAGAAGATGTCCGATAAGAAGGTCCTTGAAGAGATGTACAACCTCCTCTCTCGTGCCGACATCCATGCCGAGTTCATTCGAGATAGCGGTGACCTCGTAACACATAGCGTCGTAGTCGTAACTTGCGGAGACAAGTTCTTTGCTTCAACTCCACAGCAGTTGCCGACTCCGCTTATCCCAGTAGAGAAAGAGGTGACTCATCACTAAGTTCAACGAAGGACTCTTTGAACATAAGTACTATGTCTATTCTCACTTCTGTCCTGTAACCGAGAAGGTTATTTATGTAGGTCACGGATGTGGTGCCCGGGCTTGGATGTTTGACGTGCCTTTCCGGTCAGAAAATCATGCAGAGTATATGAACAGTCTTGTGTCTCAGGGCTATTTACCTGCAGACTGGGTCAGAATTATTGAGCGAGGTCTAACCAAGGGTGCTGCTTGCGTGATTGAGCAAGACCTTATAGATACGTTCGACCCGGCTTTTAACAAACTTCAGGGTGAGAAGCTGCTGAAGTTTACCCCTGAAATGCTGATAGCTGCAACTGAGCTTCGTAATCAAGGTATGTCTTATCAGAAGATCGCCGACACTTTAGAAGTTTCAGTAATGGTTGCTCATCGGGCAATGAACGGACAGAACAAAACATTGGAGAAGCTTATTGCCCGCGCCAAGTGAAGACCTCTTTACATCCTTCATCTATAAAAGTAGGTACGCCCGATGGCTTGAAGAAGAGAACCGCCGAGAGAATTGGGACGAGACAGTAAGTCGACTAGTATCATATTATGAAAAGGCCACTGATGGTAAGGTTGATATTGATACTTGTGAAGAGATTTACACAGCGATCCATGACCTAGAAGTCATGCCCAGTATGCGGGCATTGATGACGGCAGGGCCTACCCTTGACCGTTGTCATGTTCCTGCTTACAACTGCGCCTACCTCCCTGTCGACAGCCCTCGTAGCTTCGATGAAGCTATGTACATCCTCATGTGCGGTACTGGCGTAGGGTACTCCGTCGAGAAGAAGTACATCGACCAACTCCCAAGGATTAGTGAGACATTTGATGCAACAGACACAATCATTCGAGTGGCAGACAGTAAAGAAGGATGGGCTAAGTCTTTCCGAGAACTCGTCAGTCTCCTCATTGCAGGTCAAGTTCCCGGATGGGACGTCTCAAACGTTCGACCTTCCGGAGCGCGACTTAAAACTTTTGGAGGACGTGCTTCAGGGCCCCAACCTTTGGTTGACCTTTTTGAGTTCGCTGTTTCGCTCTTTAGGAATGCAGCAGGACGACGCCTAACAAGCCTAGAATGCCATGACTTGATGTGCAAGGTCGCTGACATCGTCGTAGTAGGTGGTGTCCGTCGATCTGCAATGATCTCGCTCTTCGACTGTACTGATGACCGTATGAGTCGTAGCAAGAGTGGAGCGTGGTGGGAGAAGTCAGGTCATCGCCGGTTGGCTAACAACAGCGGTGTCTACGAAAACCGTCGACCTGATGTCGGCTTCTTCATGGAGAAATGGAATGAACTCTATGCTAGCCAATCCGGAGAGCCCGGTTTATTCTCGCGATATGCTTGCCAAGCTATTGCAGGACGAAGCGGTAGACGCGATCGGAACCATGATTTCGGAACTAACCCGTGTTCGGAAATTATTCTCCGACCCTTCCAATTCTGTAACCTTACAGAGATTGTTGTCCGATCCGGCGATACACTCGAATCTCTTAAGCGCAAAGCAAAGGTTGCTGCGATCCTTGGTACGATTCAAAGCACCTTCACTAACTTCAAATACCTGAGGAAGAAATGGCAGGATACATGTAATGAAGAACGTCTTCTCGGAGTCTCACTCACAGGTATTTGCGATAACCTCTCAGTACTTGGAAGACCCGAAGTTCTACTGGCACTCAAGGAAGTCGTGGTTGAAACGAACAAGGAGTGGGCAGATCGCCTTGGTATTCCCCAGAGCACTGCGACTACTTGCGTTAAGCCTAGTGGTACTGTTAGCCAGCGCGTTAATAGTAGTAGTGGATTGCACACTCGGCATTCTCCTTACTACCTCCGAACTGTTCGTGCGGATAACAAAGACCCGTTGACCCAGTTCCTCAAGGACCGAGGAGTTTACTGGGAAGTAGACGTCATGGACAAGACCGGTAACACTTCGGTCTTCTACTTCGCTATCAAGTCTCCTGAGGGTGCTGTCACAAGGAAGGATATGTCAGCTATCGACATGCTCAATTTGTGGGAGAACCTCCAAGATAATTGGTGTGAGCACAAGCCGAGTGCGACTATCAACGTCAAGGAAGAGGAGTGGCCTGAGGTAGGTGCATGGGTCTGGAAGAACTTCGACAAACTCTCCGGAGTTGCGTTCCTTCCTTATGATGGTGGGACGTATGCTCAGGCTCCGTATCAGGAGATTACAGAAGAGGCTTATGAGCAGTGGCTTGTAGACCATCCTCTACCTGACATTGACTGGAACGACCTCTCTCTCTTCGAGACTGAGGACATGACTACTGGTTCACAGGAACTTGCCTGTGCTGGTGGCGTATGCGACATAATTGAAATTGGAAAGGTACAGTTAGATGGATAACGAAGTTTACGACGACGACAGGAAGATGAACGATCTGCCTCGTATTGAGGCACTTGATTATACAAAGCGTTTTCGAGAGATCGAACAGAATCAACGACGAGAACGAATCCTCAGCTTGCTTCTTGTAAAGTGGGACAGCATTCATGGAGAGGATTTGAATCGTCTCGTCAATGCCGTAATCTTTGTTGATAGTGAACTCTTCGACGGATAAACAAAAAGGGGCTCTCCAGCGCAATGCCGGAGGCCCCTTCTTTGTATCTACTGCGAACAACTCTTCATAATAGGATCAGCACGATTACCATACCGCATCCATTCACTTACCTTAGCCAGCGCTGTAGCGAGAGCAGTCTCGATGTTTGTCGGTGCCGCTCCGAGGCGGTTAGGGACTATCGGGATGTCTTTAGATTGGAGACAAGCCTTCTGGACTATGACCGGCTTCTCTACATATTCGACCTTGATCCCCGGAGTCTGGTGAGTTGCACATGCACTAAGCAGCAGCAACCACGGAATCAGTTTATAACTTATCATACGCATCTGCAAGATCCTTTGGTGTCACACACTGTCCCTGTGGGGTTCGGCTCAGAAGTTCGCCTTCGACAATGACCTGAGCTTTGTCACTAGCGATAATGCCACTGAGTTTCTCCTGAAGGAGAGCATGGCTAGCCAATGCCTTGTCTTGGTTGGCTTCGAGTGTCTTAGTCAGTAGTGCGAACTGGTCACGGATGGAGCCGTAACTGGCGTTGCTGACTTCCAACTGTGTCTCAACCTTTTCACTGTGCTCAACAGCAGCCTGATATCGGTAAGTCGAGACATACCATCCGATGCTAGTCGTAGCTATAGCGAGAACTAGGACACCAATGATATAGATCGCGAACTTACCGAAGAAGATTTCTAATTTACTTTCCATCCTGAGACTCCGTCTTCACTGGATCATCGTCTTTATTGACGACCTTGACATCCGTAGGACCGTTGAGGATAGCCTTGCCCCCACTGCTGCTACCTAGCCAGAAGCCAAAGGCGAGGACAGCAAAGCTCTTCCACGTACCAATGACGTCACCGACCATAGTAGCATCTTTCAACCAAGCAAACGTCCATACCGAGAACGCTGCGTAGCCGAGGACACCGAGGACGCTAAACCAGATAACTACCTTCTGGTGTGGTATCTGATTAGGCATTACCAAGTCGATTCGCAATCCAGCCATAGACAAAGGCTTCGTTCTTCACCGAGTTTTCAGCGAGTTCAATGTACCTCGCACCTTGAAGAGCATCAAGCGCCTTCAGTAGCCAACCTTCTCCAGCAGCACCACGCTTCGCTTTGAACGTATCTAGAGCCGCGAGAGTGCCTTGGCCGATGGCTCCGTCGACACCAATCGTGATACCGTCTTGGACATTGAGACAGCGTTGGAGAAACTTTGCAGCTACCCCCGGACCCATATTAATACCAGTATCAAAAAGTTCGTCAGCGACCTTCGGATAACGCTTCGAGACTTCGTCAAACTTCGGGCGAATGAAGTACTGACGTTTATAGATGTCAGCAGCCTTCTCCTTAGTCAACTCCTTCATACTACCACTGTAGCCATTGGCCCGGGCGACAGCGACAGTGATACCGAGATTGGTCTCACCTCCGGAGTCCCGAGGGTCGTTTACATAGCCGCCCTCTCGTGCGAGGACTCCTTTGATGAGTTCGTCAATCATATCAATTCCTTTAAGCAGAGCTTATATTAGTGAGGTTTCATCCACGACAACATCGTCATGACGAAGCCGAAGATACCGGTACCGAAGAGGAGGGACGCTACCCAGAACGCCCCCATCCCTTTACTACGCAAGGCCAGGAGTTCATCCATCTTAGTGTTCAAGGCTTCTATTTTCATCTCGATGTTTGAAACCTTATGCTCAAGAAGAGCTAGCCTTACGTGATCATTTTCAACCATTACTTGTCCTCATCTGGATCTTTGAAGTCCTCTATTTTCAACCGTGGCAGTATCTCCATCTTAGCAGCCTTCCTTGCTTCCGTCTGAGCCTCCCGGAGGACATCTCGCTTATCCTTATCGGTCAACCGTTTGTACCCCGGAGACTGAATGACTTCACCCATGATTTCTCGGAGGTGGGTACCAACGAGCTTCTGATACTGGGCGTAGTCTTCACCGATGAGTTTAGTCTTCTGACCTTCGATAGTGAGATCACGAGGAGCAGCAGTGATCACCGGCTTCGTTAGACTCCGTTCTACTCGCTGCATCTCCTTGATCGTAGCATCACTTGGCTTGTTCTTACTGGCACCGACACCAGTGATACCAACACCCTTATCGACCTCTTGTCCGTAGACATCGTACTTCAAAGGATAGTTATCACTGAGCCCGGGGATGCCACTTTCGACACGACCCTTGACACGATCAGTAAAGGACTGGTCTCCGGTGTAATCCCTCTTCTTAGTATCAACCAAGGCGTTGTTAATCTGACGACCAAGAGCAGGAACGAACTGACTAGCGAGACCACCAGCCGCAGCTGCAGTCTTACCAGTCTCTTCCTGTCGAGCACCCATGAGATCGAGATAAGGACGCATGTTCTCAGCAAACGAAGCGGCACCGATGACCTTGATGAAAGCCTTCACTGTCGCACCGAATGCCTCGCCCTTACTCTTACCAGTCTCAACCATGCCGTTATAGGTATTAACCAGTGTTGCGACGTTAGCTGCCGTGGCATTGTCTAGCCCAAAAGGATTAGGGAAGGACGTATTCAAAGCAGTGGCATCAGTGTACTTGTCTTTAGAGACGACACTATTAGCCTTGTACCCACCGGGTTCGAGAGCAGCGACCTTCTTGAAGTCCTTCTCTCCGCCAGTGACATCGCCTTTCTGAGCGGCATAGATGTAATACCCGATAATCGTAGTACCCATCACAGTCCTAGAGACAGCAGTACTCCTCCGAGCGCCCCCTGCTGCGAAGTCAGCACGAGTTTGACCATCCATGAAGGACAACGGAGAACGACGGAGCTGCTGGAAGAGGAGGTTCTCAGTGGTACGCAGGAATGGGAAGGCGAGGTGGGCAATGAAACGACCGGTACGTTCACCGGCAGTCATCTCTACCTTCCTTGCCTTGATCGTCTCAATACCCTTAGCAAGCTTACTAGGCTCACTGACGAGGAGAGAGACATCAGCCATGCTCCGAGCTTCCTTAAGCATCGCCTCAGTAGGGTTCTGAGCGAGATGGCTACCCTGTGCGAACAACTGAGGACCACTGAAGCCCTGCTTCTTTGCTTCACGGACACCTACGGCGTACAAATTGCTAGTCTCCATGAACTTACGGAAGAAGGTATCTTCAGCGTTCAGTGCGTCACCGACCTTCGACAGTACTGGGATACGAGCCGACTGAAGTTCAGTCTTCGTATTCAGCTGAGTGTTGCCGACACCGTCCTTGAATGCAGTCCACGTATCTTTATAGGTCGTACTGTCTAGGGCGGCACGGATCAAACCATAGGTACGACCCGCCATCTCTTCTTTAGCAATACCACCGAAGGGGACACCGGAGGCAGCTTCGATGTACTCACGACCAATCATATTGAGGTTGTCTCGAATATTCTTGTAGTGAGTACCGAGACCCGAGAGCATCAGACTGTGACGACCGGAGAGGACATAATCTTCCCAATAAGGTTTGACGACCTTGTTCATCAACGCCGCTGCACCCTGAGGATTCCCCGACTGCTGCAGAGCCTGAACCGACTTCATAAACCGCATAAAGACATCTCGATCAGCGAGAGAAGACATCGGAAGACCGGACTGAGCCAGTGCCTCCAGAATCTCCGACGATCTCTTACTCGACTGAGCAGTCATACGAAGACTACCTAGTGCCCGAGCGATCTCTGCCGTATCATTGGAGACACGGGCATGAACAGCAGTGAGCTGGCCTAGCTTAGCGAGATAGTTGGCGTGGTCGACTTCGTTGTAGTTGACATCTAACCGTTCACTCAACTCTGCTACACGTTCGAGGACATCAGTCTGAACCTGACGATAAGCAAAGAGCTTCGCCGACAAGTTGCCGACACCCTTCGTATCCTTCTGGACCTTACCGGGGTTCAGTCCCAGTTCACGAGCCTCATTCTTGACCTGATCCCAAGTCTTCCTTTCGAGTGGAGCATTCTTAGCGAGGTCATCGAGGACACCGGAGACATCACGCGAAGTAGCGATACGGTCGAGGTTGATATTCCCCGCCATCATCGCACCCGAAGGATTGTCTACGTCATCACCGGGTTTAGCTCGACGACGCATGTACTTGTTGACGATCTCGGCATTCTTCGGGTCATAGACTACAAAGTTCTGAGTACCGTCATAATCCTTGAATGCGTTACCAGTGATGCCCTCCTTGCTGAGAGCCTCCGAGACAGCTTGCTGACCATGCTCAAACGAGACGTCTTTGTAGATTTCACCCGCGGTCCAGTTCTTGTTACGAACTTCGAACCCTGCCTTCTGAAATGCATGAAGGACGTCAGGCTGTTCAGAGACCTTCTTGTCCCAGTCAAGCCAGCCACGATCAGGGATTTCGACTTCATAAAGCTTGCCGTCTTTGCCCCCACGATAAGCCTTGGCGTACTCCTTGTCCATCGTCATGTAAGTCCCGTGACCCAGCATCTGGGCACCCGAACCTGAGCCCTCGAAGTCGTTCGAGAACTGGTCGAAGTCATGAGGACTGCCGTGGTAGACACGAGCGAAGCGGAAGCCATTGGCTGCTACGTCACGACCCATGCCGTTTAGGACTGCGTCATGCGACATACCAAGAATAGTATTGATCTCTCGGTCGCTGTATTTCAAATTGATGCCGATCTGACGGCCATAGCCCTTGATCTGATTGACGACACGGTCCTTCAGTTCAGCAGGGATAGCGCCACGCTCAGACATCTCGGCGAGGACTTCCTCAGCAGCGAGGAGATGAGGATTGTCCTGACCCTTGTAGTACTCCGGGTTCTTCTCCATCCAGTCATCGACCTTCGAACGGAAGTCACCGGAGCCGTTCTCATAGAAGTCGTTGAGTGTCTTAGTAAGATCGTCACCAAACTTCTGAGCCAGTCCGTAGTGGCCGAGTGCTTCGTGGTAGACAACAGAGTGAAGCTCCGAGGGATTCTCGATGTTCTCTGCAATGACCCGGACTTTGCCATCAGGACCAAGGAAGCCGAGGGCTCCGTCAGCCTGATTCTCTTTAGCAGAAATCTTGATTGCTTCATCTTCGATGTCGTCTACACGATTGATGACCTCGAACTCAGGAGCGTTCTTCCAATCTTCAGTAATCACCGAGATACGCTGACTAAGATCATCGACCTTTGCCTGTGCTTTTACAGCGGCGCGGTCCTTCATCGGAGTAAACGGAGTCTTATCGAGGATAGCAGGATCATGACCAGCAGCAGAAAGTGCAGCAGCAGGGTTCTCGGGGTCTGCCTTTACAGCAGCCTTGACCGCCTTCTCTTCAGTCTGCTTCCGGAACGATGCGACATCAAAAGGACGGTTAGTATCTCGTGCCTTCAGCACTGGTTCGAGGTCGGGACCAAATGCAGGACGACCCGTCTCAGCGGCAAAGGCGTCAAGCTCTTCACGAGTAGCACCCGCCTTGATCCGTGCTTTGACTTCGGCGTTGAACACTTCTTGGGCGTCCATCGCAGGAGCAGCGACACGACCCTGTGGCATCATGCCGACTTCAGCACCACCAGCAGGGAATGCTTCCATCAAAGCCATAGCAGCTTCACCGGGATGAATCTTCAGTTCGCTACCGAAAGCGCGGGGGAGATCGGCGAAGCCCGACTTATCAAATGCGTCATCGACACCCTCGGCTGCAACTTCAGTAACAGCCTGTAATCCCTGCAATGCACGGAAGCCGAGGTCCGCTGCACCAGCGATCGGAGACGTCTCACCCCCGAAGAAGTCACGAGTATCACGGCTGATACCCCAACCACCTTGACGATCAATCTTCTCGCTGAAACGGTCCTGCTGCTCAGGAGCCTTGGCAGGTGCGATGGTCTCACCCGGACGACCCATGAACGGGACGCCATTGTCTCCCGACTGGACACCATTATTCGACCCCTGAGTTACCCCGGGAGCTGAGTCAGCGACACTTTCATAGACGCTGCCATCGGTATCAGTAAAGGTCATCCGGTTAGGATTGCTTGGGTCTTTAACCCACTGAGGAGCCGCAGGGGCCGCCTCGGCCTGTGCTACAGGGGCTTCCTGTTCGGGAGCTACCTCTGGGTCCGTGTAATCTTCTTGGTTCTCTACGACCTCCTGAGGAGCGTCTGAGACAGATTCATAGACAGACCCATCCGTATCAGTATACGTCATACGGGCAGGGTTAGACGGGTCTTGGACCCAAGCAGGCTTATTGGCCATTACTGATTCCTTCTTTGTTACTTATTACTTAACTTTACGGAACGAACCACCGTTAGGGGGCGGAGGAGGACCCTTACCGCCCGAGCCACCACGGAGACTATCGAGTAGCGAAGGCTTAGGCCCTGCCCTCTTCAGTCGCTGGTCGTAGTAACGCTGCTGTGCTGGAGTTGCAGACCCGTTCTGAATACTCTGAAGAACCTGAGCATCAATGTTGCTAGCCCCCGGGCCGTGATCAACACGACTTGCCTGAGGACGGTTCTCCATCTTCGTATTGTGCCGACGCTGTTCAGCAGCACGCTGACGAGAGACACCGAGCTGGCCATTGCGATACTCCTGCATATCTGCAGCAGTCATATCCTGTCGGTCGTTATCGAATCCCTGATCCGGAGTCAGACCGCTACGAGCCAGCATATCAAGATCCTCAGGGTTGAGCGTGTCACCAAAGGTATGACCGAGTTCGTACTTGTCACTAAGAGCCTGAAGCTGAGGGCGGTACTGAGCATACAACTGAGGGTTCTTCATCAACCCCTGTGCCATAGAACCTAGTGTAGTCCTAGCTTTCTGCTGAGCACCGAGCACCTGCTGAGCAATCAATTGGTCGGTACGTTTGTCCTGACCATACTGCTTCTGGAGATCCATAGCAGCCTCGGGGTTGACAATAGCAGCACGATCGATAGCAGCCTGAGGGTTGGCGTTATACCCGTAGATAGCGGAGCCGAGCTTCTCCTGTTCACGGACAGGACGATAGATAGCCTGCTTCCCACCACCTACGAGCAACGAGTCACCAATCAACCCGAGGACGTCACGAAGAGTACCCTTGACTCCAAACATACCCTTCCGGGGAATGAGTTCGTCAGTTTTCCGGACGTTAGGTTCGACCCGGTCGTCCTCTTCGATCTGCCTCTTAGGTTCGGCCATGACTTGGATATCAGGACCTTGGTCAGGCTTGAATGCGTCACCGAATCCCGGAGTCTGACCCGAAATAGCCCCGCTCGATTGAATGAGGTCTAGAATGTTCATACTTAGACCTTTGCGTAATCGACGGTCTGATAACCATCAATGGTTGGACCAAGCGCCCAAGGACGGATGGCTTCGATTTCATCTGCCATGTGACCACGGTATCGTGGACCACCGGAGATGTAAGTCCAGTCATAGACACCGAGTCCGTCATCGAGGCGATCTACAAGAACGATGTCCTTCTTCAACCGTCGATCACTTGCAGCAGCCATGCTAGCAGCAGCACCCAGCGTCTTGGCAATGCCTTCATTCGTCGAGGACGAAGACTGACCAGTACTCTGACCAATCGAAGAACTGTTGCTGTTGCTCTGCTGACCTGCACCTGCAATGAGACCACCGGCCTGAGTACCATAGGTACCGATGCCGAGAAGCTTCGAGATGTAGTCACCGAGATACTTATTCGCCGTATTCTGACCGAAGCCCTGAATAGCTTTCAATGTCTTACCGCTGCCGACTTGACCACTGATAGCGGCGTTATTATTAATCGCCTTGTTACCCTGATCGAGAGTGAACTGGTAATCAGTCGAACCACGGTAGTTATCAAACGCAGTATTCGCTGCGGCAGTATCACCACCGAGTCCAAGGAGAGCCCCGATCTGGCTGACAGCTGCATTGCCTTGATTGACAGCGGGCATGTAAGCAGCAGAGAGTGGGGCGTAGGCCTGATTACCTGAGTTAGAAACCGCAGTGCTTGACTGCGTACTCTGGCTGACCGACTTACTCTTGCTGCCTCCGAAAATCTTACTCATTCATGAAATCCTTTTTCGTCAGCATACTCAGCTGCATCTTGCCTACGTCACTATCAAGGACGTCTGTCATTGTAAACCCCAGCCTTCGAGTCATCCACAGTGCCGCCTTATTCTCTATAGGGGTAAGGCCAGCAATGACAGAACACTCTTTGAATGCTTCTTTGAGGAATGCCGTGGAGACGTCCACTGCTTCCCTTCCTCGACTCTTGAGGAAGTAATGTCCGAAGCAGACCCCGCCCTTCTTCTCGAAGAGTGCTTTGTCATCACCTTCTATGAGACAGAAACCGTTACTGAGAATAGTCTCGGGATCAAACCCTAGACTTCCTTCTGGCATCAAATCTCTGAGATCGTTGGGGTCTGTACTTCGTTTCATTACTTCTTAGCTTTTACCTCTACCGGGGCAGGCCCTGGATTTTCTGCAGCATCCAACCTCGCTCGGAGGTCATCGACTTCCAGCTGAAGGGCATGACGCTGAGCATCGGCCTCAGCAAGAGCATCAAGGGCAGAGTTCCGCTGAAGCTTAAGATTATTGATTAGGACGTGACCATCGATCTGCATATCTATTCCTTAAATGTAATTTTCAGTACCGTTGACCCACTTAGGATATCCTGCCGGGAGGGATAGGATGTCTACCGCAGAGAGGTCAAAGGACCGGTAGTCAGTAAGGATAAGGACAGCGCCCCCTTCCTTACCATGACGAGTAGCGCCTACGATAGCGTCAACCGTCTTATTAGCTGCAATGAAATCATCTTTAATCATGTTACACTCCAAATAGAGGAATTAGACGGAACTCGCCGTTGGCGTTGTGGATGGCCCACCACTCTTTAACTGTCGGGCTGATACCAGAGGGGAGAGTGCTGGTGAAGACAGGAGTTCCTGTCCCCTTTGCAACGAAGTTAGAGGCGTTACCAATTGCGAGAGTACCACCACCCTTAGGCGTCAACTTCAGATCGATGTTGGCGTTGAACCCATTAACAGCAATAACCGGCTGTTCGTTGATGATAGCACCACTGAAGTCTAGGTAATTGACAGCGGCACCAACAGGACGGAAGATCGCAACACTAGTGTCACTAGGACCACCAATGGTCATACCGAGATCAAGGAAGCTGATGCTCATCTTACTCGTACCAGTCGCACCAGCACCATAGATGAATGACGTCTGATCCCCGGCTGCGTTACACCATGCCATCTGGTGACCACGAGCGAAGAGGATTGCATTACCAATCCCGACACCATTGCCATCAGTACCACGGATGGACGAATTACCGAAGACGATACCGGCACCAAACTTCGTCGGATTGTGACGGAAGTTAATACCAGCAGAGACATCTTCACAGCCGACACCGGTGAGGGCACCGCCACTAGCTACCTGAAGAACGACAGACTGTTTCGCACTCTGAAGATACGGAGTAATGGCGTGGAACGCTCCTTTGTTACGGGAGTCAGCCTCATAAGTAATGATAGCACCTACGGCATCACTGTCTCTCGTAGCTTCGGAATAGATAGCCCAAGCGTCATGAGAAGAAGCAGTGTTGTCATTTACGACGTGAGCTTCAAGGCCGACAGCGCCACCGACCGCAGGATGGAAGTTCGAAGTCCTTGCAGCGACCGTCAACCCTACAGCGGCACCGTTGTTATTGTTAGTAAGGATTGCCGTCTGACTCGAGACGATGATGCCATTACCTCGGCCCTGTAGTCGTTCGTAAGTCGTGTACCAGTCTTGATGGGCCGGGTCATCGTTTGGATAATTACCATCATATCCGACAGCACCGCCCATGAAAACTCGATCACCAAGAGCGTTACGGACAGCGCCATCGATATTGACAACAAACTTATTAGTCACTGGCTGAAGACCAGAGACCGTACCACCTGCAACCAAGGCACCTACGCTTAAAGGAGTAGAGTCTAGCTTGACGATGTTCGGGTCATTGGCTCGGGAAGTAAAGTTACCAGTGACATAGGCGTAGGGGATCGGGGGCTTCGTACCGTCTGCAAGAATAGCAGAAGCGAACTGAACAGGGTTGAGCGCCTTCATACTCGAAAGAGTAAGGAAGGTATTACCACCTACACCCGGAGGACCTGCCTCACCCTTCAGTGCCGTACCCGGGACATAAGGGTCGATGTCTGCACCAAGTGGGATATCCCCGGGATCAGTGATACGAACTCGATAAGTAATGGAGTCGTTGAGGTAGACATTCGGGAACTTACCCGCTAGATCAGCCGAGACAGGATTGCCGAGAGTAATCGTCAACCCTTCGTCGGAGTAGATCGGAGCCTTGTTATTCGTATTCGTGTAGAAGAAGTAGAGCTTAGCCCCCGGAACTGGCGCTCCGTTACCATTGAAGGCAGGGATAAACGGAGAGTAATAAACTTGAGCTGCCATTTCTTTTCCTTTATGGTTCGACGTACCCCGGGGGTCGAATGCCGTTTCCTGGCTTAGTACCGGTTACGGGAATTGTGACAGCGCCTACGGAATGAGTATTCCCTGTCTGTACTGGGGGGTTTGCAGGATCGATCGTGAACTGATACGTCACTGCACCTCCAGTCCGCGTGGCATCGACGTAATAGACTCGGACTACATCTCCGGGATTTGCCCCTGAAGAAAAGGTAGCGCCGTTGACAGCGACCGAGGGATCGAGGGTAGGATCGCCATAGACTCGCTGATGAGCTGCAATAGCGATCAACCCCGCAGCCGTAGCTGAGATGATTGAGCCAGTGTAACCTGTGACATAGCTCTGAGAAATAGAAGACTCTTTCCTCTGAGCTTCTGTCTGAGCCTGAGCACCGTCAGCTGACCCCTGTGCAGTCTCTGCAGCAGTCTGGGCAGCTTCAGCAGCGGCTTGAGCGGATACCGCAGCAGCTTGAGCTACGTCTACCTTTCCATCGATCTCTGCCAACCCTGCTTGAATCTCAGGGATAGCAAGAACTGCATTAAGAGTTTTCTCAATGGCGGTCATTGCCTCGTCCCAGTATCGTTCAAGAAGCTGGGGCTGTTCTGCCAGATTACTAGGAAGGCGTGGTAGCCGGATCGTTTTAATTACTGGCATTTATGCCTCGTTCATAGTTGCGTAGTCAAGACGAAACCTGCTGCGACCAGCAAACCTGAACTCGAAAACACGTCCCGGACGAGGGATAAGACCAAGACTACGGAAGATCGTATCTGCCGTGTAATTGCCTTTAGTACCGAGGCCGATGAAGACGTAGTCACTCCATGTCGCTGCTTGGTCGTCACTCCATCGAAGTTCGAGCTGAGGCTCTTGATCATAGCTGTCGCTCCAACCGGCGTTTACTCGGACGGAGACGGAAGCACACTGAGTAGGCTTACCGGGATTAGCAACCAACCCTGAGACTTCACGTACTACAGGGAGACCGTCATCATCAAACCCTTCTTCAAGGACGAAGATACGACTGTCTGCATCACTACCGGCGTATACGAAGATACCGTCTTGGATACCGATATGAGCGATCCAATATTCCTTTCCGTAAGTATCCCACCGACTCCATTCACCACGACCGAGATCAAAGGCGAAAGTCCCTTGATCACTGGAGAGGATATAGAAGTCGTGACGGTTCATACGAAATGACCACGCCCGAGTATTAGTCGCAGTCTTCAGGAACTCCTCAATGGCTTCGTTACTGATCTTCTTAACCGAGCCCTGAGCGATGACGACAGCCCCTTCAGGGGTAGTCCATAGGAGACAGGGTAGGTTATTGAAGACACAGGAGACTACGGTATCGACATTACTGTTCCCGTCGCTGTAGACTCGACCGTTGATACGTTGGAATGGAAGATCAGGATCATTAGCAGGGGACCAGACTTCAGGACCCTGAGGGCCAATGAACCAGATTTCATCACCGTTAATTGCTACGGCTTCAATGTCATCTGGTCGGCGTTCAGCTGAAGCAAAGTTCAGAGGATCGGGATCGACGTCACCTGGATTGAGCCAGTAGAACCGCTGAGTATTCTTTACTGTAAGAATGAAGATGCCATTGATGACAACGACACCCTGAATCAACGGCACCGGGGGTGCTCCCGGGATATCGTCAGGAAAGGCGATGACCGTGAAAGACGGAGTATAGGAGTAAGCGACACCGTTCCTGATGATAATGACTCGGTCACTAGTACCAGCAAACTTAGCTCGCTCAGTCCCCGGAAGGTTAGCGATCTTAGTCTCTACCTTCGTAACTCGATTGACACGATAGAGTTCAGTACCTGAGACGACGAACCAGTCACCATTAAAACAACCATCCTGACGCCACATCGAAGAGATAGGGCCAGAGCCGAAACTAGTGACTCGCTTCAAGGTCGGACGAGAGACACGAGAGACTCCATCTGGAGAAGTGACGTTCTCACTGAGATACATATTGTGGAGACGAACCCGAGGGACGTTCTCACTGGGGCTTTCCCAATCAAGCGTTCCCAACGGGATCGTTACCATTACCAGCTTCCTCTATCAAAGTTATTGAAGTTATAAGTCGGAGCATTACGGAGGTTCAGGAGGCCAAGGTCACTCGGCATCTCTCGGCTCTGACGATACCGACTCCGGAACTGCCCCTCGCTTCGTTTCAGCATCATCAATGATTCAGACTGACTCGCGATGTTATACCTGGGGTTCAATCGGAAGGCAAGAGTGATGATGAACATGTCATCGAACTCAGCCGGGAAGGGCCAGACATCAGTTTCAACGACAGGAGTAACCTTCTGCCAATTACCGAGATCGGCTCGGTAGAGGAACTGGATGTCATCCGTTACAGATAAAGTGACAGCACCTCCTACCGTATTCCTACCACCACGAAGAGTGAGAGGTTTAGCAGGGAGGAGGTTTAGTGGGTCGATGACAGCAAATCTACTGCCATCCGTCAAAGAGTCGGGGAGTGTGATGTCTCTCACCGTATCAGGTCCGATCACGATACGACCATTACTGAGTACACTGCGATACCACCGGTAGTCATAACTGTCTGAGTCGATGTCATAGATAGAAGAGAGGTTCTCACCTCCTTCATACCCTAGGACACTTGGGATGAGTCGGTTGATGAACCGGATACCTTCATCCCTCTGCGCCCCGCTTGGCTCGGTACCGATGGAGATGAGGTTACTCTCGCGGTATGCGTCTCGGATGATATCACTTACAAGAGTAGCCATCTTATTCCTTAAATGTTACGGCAGTCCACCACGTGACCGAAGATACTGTGACAGTAGAGCTGCCTGTGCCGATGTAAGCAACGGAGTGACTACGATAGCAGAGATCGGACCCTGCCACGGACTATCAGCGACGACGTTATCAGAGCCACCGATGCGAAGCCGAGACGTACCAATACTCGTTGCTGTAGTAGCCGTGGTAGTAGCCCCAGTACCGACTGTCATAGCAACTGTAGTTGCCGTCGTAACAGTTCTGACGAGATTGTTACCGAGGTAGTCAGTAGCTGCGTCCTGTACGACACGGGCATCAGCGACACGCTTATTACCTCCGACGTTGACAGAGCCGACACGGAATGCTGTAGCACCCGTACCACCACCGAAAGAGAAGGCACGGACGACAGCGATATCAGTAGCGATCCTAGTCTGTCCGGCAAGGAGCCAGACTTCAAACTGCTGGCCGGTACCAGAATAAAACGGGACAGTTTCTAGACCGAGATAGTCTCCGACGCCATCGAAGAGGACAGCAGGTCGCCCATTAAATCCTGTGGGAGAGTAAGCGGGCTGGGCTGAGACAGTACTCTGACTTGGTCTATAGCCGCTGATGAGATCAGTCCATGCAAGAACTGATCCATTCGAGACGTCCCCTGCTGCCATCTCTTCTGCATCCCAGACGGCGGTGATAGGAATGTTCAGACTCCTGATACTACCGCTCGGGAAGAAGTCAGAGGGAGACATGCCCTTGCCGTATTCTCGATCTATAATGACTGAGTTGTTATTGACTTGAGGCATGTCATTCCTTACTGAGAAGTTATACGAAAGATACGAAGAGGGACGGAAAAGGTTTGGAGAAGAGACAGCGGCGGATGACTTATGATAACGACAAGGGTACCGTCTGTGGCACAATAAGCTGCACCGATATCATATCCGTCTGGTACTGCTCCGATAGGACGAGCCGAGAGGACGTCTCCTGCCTTGACCGACGACAGCGGGATAGATAGCTGTCTATTTCCTGCAGCAAGCACGACACCTGCTTGATACGCAGCAGTTACATCTCCCAGAGGTACAGCCATAGCTGGGGAAAAGGAGATATCACCCATTAGTAGTATTCGATATACGAAACAGTGAGTGCAGCAGAACCTACGGCGTAAACTGCAGCAGCAGTGTCTAGGGTGATAGCAGCACCGGCAGCGACGTAAAGCCCAGTGGATGCAGTGACACCAGTGGCACCGATGTAATACACGGTCGAAGTCGTCGGAGTCAGCGTAACCTTCTGTCGACCACTACGGGCAGCAACTACGAGGGTCGAAGTTGTACCGACAGCAGCCTGACCAGTAGCAATCGTCTGGCCACCACGATGAACAGTCCAGAGGATACCATCAGCGGACATCGCCAGCGTACCGAACTGACCAGTCGTATAGGTCGGAAGAGTCGTCAAGTACTGACCAAGAATACCTGAGCCTGCAAGTCCTACGCCAGTAGTTTTATCAGAGGCTGCAGCAGTACGCTGGCGATCAGTATTGGTACCATTAAAAAGTACTGGTGTACTGTTAACGTACATACCAGCGGCGGCGGCAACGCCATCAGCGGCAGTACCTCCTGTCCATGACGTAGTGCCATTGATACCAATACGAACGGCGCCGGAGGTTCCGACAGAAATTGATCGGGTATTGGTGCCATCATAACCTGCTACAAGAACAGGAGACATAGTCGCAGGCGTACCGGATGCATCTGGGCCATAGACTGCACCACCGCCACCTGTTCCGCCATTAGCGACATAGACGACTCGTGCTTTAGCCGTAGTCCGACCTCCGTCAAACGTAGCCGACTTGATATCTACATCAACGACAGCAGCTGCGGCATCTGGTTGGAGATCGGCGTAGACTGGAGTATTTGGATTAACTGCCATCTTTATTCCTTAATAAAAAACCGGGGAAGCCCTAGGACCTCCCCGGTCGGTAGATTACGAGCCGTTGATACGAGCGATGCGACGACGGTCGACGATGTTAGCCGACAGTGCGACGTCAAAGCGGATACGATGCTCGCCGGTAGCGAAGACCGAGTCAGTCCACATACGAACCGACAGCGGGATCTGAGTCAGACTCTTGCGCTGGCTCGTACCGGTTGCCGGAGTGATGAGGTCTGCCGTAGCAATGACGACCGCAGCCTTGTTCATGAGCAGTCGCGGCTTCACCGAAGTGTTAGCCGGAACCTTCCAAGTCAGGGCACCTGCAGGGGCTGCAGTAACCGTGGCATGAGCGGCGTTGACCGCAGCATCACCCGTGATACCTGCACCGGGGACGATCAGTGCCGGGAAGACGCGGATCGAAGCAGCACCAGCACCATCTGCAGTGTAGTCACCGATGACTCGGAACTCCTGAAGACGTGCAAGCGAAGCACCGAGACGGTTGTCATAAGCGAAGACACCAGCGATGGTAAAGGTTTCACCATCCTTGATCGTACCCGCAGCACCAAGGCCGGTGACGTTCAGAAGCTGGCTGAGATACTGACCCGGGGCCGGGGAGATCGCAACAGCCTTGTAGTTCACGTTCTGGTTAGCAGCAACGGTACCATTCGTACGAGTGCCGGAGGTGAGCGTCGGGAGCTGCTGGGTGAACATCGTCGGAATACCGGCGACCTGACCAGTGAAGCCATTACGGTACGTTCCTTCACCGAGGTCGGTGAGAGAGGCGTTGTTCAGCGTGATCTGGTTACCCAGAGCCTGCCAATCACCGTAAGTGAGAACTGCTCGGACGTCGACATCCTGAATACCCTCTTCCTTCAGTCGAGTATAACCCGAGGCGAAGTCATTGAAGTTGGCAATCGACTGACCAGCAGTACCCGTCCAGTTATTGGAGGCGAGTGCAGCATAACCAAGGATGTAGGCATCGATCTTCTCACTGAGGTTCAGTGCAGCGTTCTTCAGAGCTTCCGAATTACGAGCGTCGCCGAGATCACGGATCTTGACGAAGTCGCCGTAGCCCATCGAGCTACCGAAAGTGTCCTGAAGCTTGTACTGCTCCGAACCAAAGACCATGTCTTGGACGCCAGCGCTGAGGTCCTGTACACCGGAGGTAGTGCGGGTGACGTTAAAGCGCGGACCGACCTGCTCGACAACGGTGAGACCGTTTCGATCGTTCATTTCGGAATCGAACTTCTTCCAAGTCACGAGATCCTTCGAGACGAGGTTATTTTGGAAAATAGCGGCAAACGAATTAAGTACGAGTTTTGCCTGATCAACAGTAACAGCCATTTAAGGTTTCCTAAATTACTTTCGCTTAAAGAATTGAGCTGCGAAAGCATCTAAGTCGTCAGTATCGGGGGCGACACTTCGTCTACCGCCAGCAGAACCTTTGTTCTGAGGAGGAGGAGTAGGTGCGCTTGATACCTTCGGCTTAGGTGTGGGTGGGGTCTCTCGCTCTAAGAAACGGGACTCTAGTCGTCCGAGACGAATGACGGCCTTGACACCACCACTCTCTACGATTGACTTAGCCTCGTCCGGGTTATTGGCGAGATAGTAAAGGACATCAGCGCCCTTGTCCATCTCCATCACCGTTTGTGCCAAATAGTCACCAAAGCTCTGGTCAATACCAGAGAAGACATCTTCAAGTGATGCAACCTTCTCTGCGTAATCGGGATAACGCTCCCGTGCGGGACCTTGCTTTTCCTGCCACTCACCCTGGATCTTCTGAGCATTCTTCTCAGCTTCACGCTGGCTGTCAGTCTTCTGCCGTTCGGCGTCAGCTTCTGCCTGTGCTTCCTTGATCGTATGCTTAGTAAGATCACGAATGAAGTTGGGATCGAACTCACCCAGTGGGTACTTATCCGTCCCGTCTTCATTGGTGTCAGCAGGAGTAGGTGCCTCATTCGTTGAGACAGTCTTGGAGGGGGCTGGGGTGCTTCCTTCCTTCTGAGCTTCCAGTGCCTTGAGTCGATCGAGGAGATCAGCTTCACGCCGCTCTGCCTGTCGACGGGCCTCCGTCAGCTCATTGATGCGCTCTTGGAAACGACTCTGTTTCTTCTCAGGCTTCTGAGGCTTCTCTTCCTCGTCGTCCGAGTCTTCGTCGTCCTGATCGGCGTCATCATCCGATTCAGTAACATCTTCTCCTTCTTCGACATCGACGGTTTCGTCGTCAACGGCTTCTTCAATCTCTTCCTCAGCGGCGGCCTTGGCGGGCTCGTCAGCAGTCTTGTTCTCGCCAAAGAACGAAGAACTAAAGGCATCGAGATCGTCGAAATCCAACTGGCTTTCAGTGGAGACGTCGTTCTGGGGGGTGTTGTCATCACTCATTAGGAATACGGTCCTTAACCGGCTGCACTGTTGCGACTACTACCCGAGCTTTGTGCTTTACCCGGAGTCGGTTTAGAGGACAATTTCTTCTCCTCAATCGCTTGACGCCCTTCCAATTCCTCCCTGCGGAGATCATGTTCGTCGACCTTAGTCGATGCGTCAATGATAGCTTGAATCGCGTCCTGCTCCATCTTGTTGCCGTCGACTTCATTGTCAGACAGCGCCCTGATGCGTTGAGTTTCCGCGTTATAGATGTCGATTTCCAGCTTCTTCTCTTGGAGAGAAGTATCAGCCTTCATCGTCGCATTCTCCTGTTGGAGCTTAGCGAATTCTTGCTGGAGCTGAGCGAGCTGTGCAGGGTCAATCTGCTGCTGCATCTGCTGCTCCATACGCTCGGCGATCTTATCTGCACCGGGCCAGTCCTGAGCTTTAGCAATGAGGTCACCAGCGACAGTCATCAACTGAGGGAAGACCTGAACGGCATCCATCATCGACTGTGCCGCTTCGACACGACGAGTACTATAACTAGTACCAGTGCTGAGCGTGACATCAAACATACCGACTGAGAGATCGATTGCACCGGGGTCCATAGGATCGTTGATCTTCTGGAACTTCACCGTTTCATCCTCACCTATGACACGGACTACGCGAGTACCGTCATAGATCTGAGGGATGAGCTGGTTGATGACGTCTCCCGCTTCGAGGACCGTGGCATTGCCATTATCATAGAAGGTAATAGAGGCGACGTCCCCTTCACGCTGCCTTGCTTGGATAGCCCGTCCACTTGTTTCATTGGACTTGATACCGAGTGAGGCGTCATGAATACCTGTGACGTCCTTCATGTCCTGGGCGTTGACCTGAGCTTCGTTGAGAAGAGCAGACTGTGGCGCAGGAGGATCGACACGTTCAGGTGGTGCTTCTGCTCCGTCGTTGTAGATGAGGAGCGGATCACGGGAGAGGTGAGCTTTGCGGAAAACGTCTTCACGTCCTTCAAATGCAGACTCAGGACCAATCCACTGTGCCTTCGGGGCGTAACCCAATTGCTCTGCAGCAATCGAGCGCCAGAAGTTCTTCAACCGGACGGGGTCTTTCATGAAGCGAACGAGGCCGTAGCGGATACGACGACCTGAAATGTTCACTACACGACCCGACATACGAACGATAGGAAGACGGTTCAACCTGTACTCATATGGTCCCGAGAGAATGGCGAAGCCAGTGACGAGATGCATCTGAGCAAAGGAGACCCAAGCTACCCGGGTCTTAACCGGAGGGCCGTGAGCTTCGATGAGAGTTTCGAGGTTTTCGTTATCGATTTCGTAGATCTTGCCGTCACCGAACATACCCATCAGCCGTTGACGTTCAATGAGACGCCAATACTCTGTGATACGGTAGCTGTCGTCTTCGATCCAGCCCTGTGCCCTCATGTCACCGAAGGCGTTGCCGGTCAAACCCGAGTCGAGCTGGTCAGGAGTAGCATCAGGCCACTTCCGTTGGAACTCGTCCTTAGGAATACGATCGTCTACGAAGACTCGCTTAGCGTCCCGTCCGGTGGGATCGACGGCGAACCTGTCCCATACAACTGCGAGAGCGTCCTCAATTGGCCGGATGAAGATGTCTTGGTCGAAGACGTCATCTCTTGCATACTCAACAGAAATTCGAAGAGCACCATCACCGCACTGTACAAGGGATTCGAAGGCTGAATCGTACACTCGATCTGCCCTTGACTGAGCTTCAATGGATCGAATGAGATCGGCTCGGATAGATGCGACATCAGTGTCCTCGTCGTTGTTAGGAAGGACCTTGATAGCCTTCCGGCCCTGACGCCAGTCACCGACTAGCTGGGCAGTGAACTGTGGAATGGAGTTGATGACGAGGCAGGGAAGACCCTTGCGCTGTTCGATGACCTGAGGGTCCCACTGCTCACCGGCAGCGAACCGTTTGTCATCCAATGCTTCGTCACGATTAACTCGATCGAACTCGACGTCAGCCGCATACTGCTTCCGCATCTCAATGAGGAAGTCTTCCTCGGAGTCAAACCCTTCAGGCTTATAGTCTTTATCGACACGACCCTCGATGTGAATGACATCAATCGGCGTGCCATCCTTCTTCTGTTCAGGAGTCGTCATGTCATTCCTTTATGCGCTCATCCATCCCTGAGGATTAGAGGAGACGGATGGGGCAGTAGCGTGTGTCTGCCAGTCTTCTTTTTCTTTCCACTTAGTCAGTTGACCTTCAGTGGTGGGGAGCTTACGACGGCGACCAGCGATCTTCTCGAAGAGTTCGGTCAACCCCCAGACGAGGGCATCAACCCTATCAGGGGAGCCTTCAGAAGCTGACCGGACGACATCACTAGAGAAGGAACACATCTGATCTTCGAGCTTATCAAAACGCCCGACGTGGTGAATTCGACCTTGTTCGTAAAGGGCGGACATTGGTTCTGCACGGACTACCTTTCCTCGTGAGGCGTGGACGAGCTTGACTGGGACTGATCGGTCAGCGGTCTTAATCACCGTCTCAACCATCTCGCCACCCTGATTCTTCTCGGCTACGATCCTGTCTGCTTGCCACTTCCGATACATACGGACTGCGACCTTCGCCCACTCCTCGGGTCGGCCTCGGCATGAGGCATCTTCGAGGACATATCCCTGAGCGTAGCCATCTTCGTTTCGAGCGAGTCCAACGACACAGATGCCGTGTTCATCGCTTCCTTCATTAGAGCTAGCGGCGGGATCAACTGCGACAATGATACGCTCCAACTCTGGGAGTTCATCTTCTCGGATCCTGCTTTCTTCGATCATCGTAGCGTTCCAGAGAGCGCCGGGGATGTCGCCGAGGATTTCACCGTCAAGCTCCTGACGACCCAGCCGAGTCTGGCCGTAGCGGTCGTATAATGCCTTCACCGTGTTCTTAGCGAGGTTCGCTTTGTTGTCCAGCGTTGAACCACGGGTCACCACCGTATCTTTGTCAGCAACGAGTTGCTTGATCAGCTTCTTAGGCTGAGGCGTCGTAGTGACGAGGACTTTTGGGTGGAGACCAAGACGGAGGCCGAACTGGAGCTGGTCCCACGACTCTTGAATGTACCTGAACTTAGCAAGCTCATCGACCCAAGCGAAGTGATGCTGAGGGCCACGGAGCTGGTCAGGTTCAGTAGCGTTGTAGCACCAAGCCGTGGAGCCGTTGGGCCAACTGAGACGCCTGTTAGTAGGAGACCATGAATCAGGAGTGAGGTTAGGATCACAAGCGATGAGACCGGAGTCTCCAAGGATCATGACGTCTCTCGCATCTGCTGCGGTCTCGGCGAGGAGCGCGATACGACAACCGGGGTTGTCCTCAGCAATCTTCCTGATCCACTCAGAGCCTAGCCGAGTCTTACCGAAGCCACGCCCTGCCATGACAAGCCAAGTATTCCAGTCACCTTCCGGTGGTCGCTGGTTAGGACGGGACCAAAAGCCCCAATCAGTCTTCAGACTCTGCAGAGCTTCCGGGCTTAGGGAAGCTAAGAATGTCTCCCGTTCCTGTTCGGGTAGCGAGGCCAGCAATTCTGCTTCGGAAATCTGCGACATCTGCTTGGACCTTTTGTTCCTGAACCTGAATAGCAGAACCGTCAGGACCGCTGATTTCTTGTTTGTCTCGGTACATTCCGAGGTGGCGACCGAGGAGTTCCAGCCCACGAAGTGCGGCTGTAGGGTTCTCGTCACTTTCTTCGACGATGCTGACGAGTTTGTTTACGACGTATTCGACTGAGAGTTCCATACGTTCCCTTCGTTCAACCATTCGTTCATCAATCGCAGCCTTCACAGCTGGATGTCTCATCATTTCCGTAGCTCGCATATAGGAGATTTTATGGGAAGGAGACTTATATCCTGCTCGATTGAAGGCATTGACGGGAGACATGTCGACGAGATATTCTTCGACAAACAACGCCATCTTTCCCTTCAATTTCTTACCGGGAAGCTTCTTGGGATTGGCGTTAGGATCTGTTGGTTTATGATAAATGAGACATCTCCTTCCCTTATACACCTATTATACTCGATTTAGTGACAAAAGTCAAGAGAAATCGTACAAGAGAGACAAAAACAAGTAAATTAATATTTATTTTATAAGACCCCTTGAAATTTCAGAAATCTACCTACGTTATACTAAGTAATATATATAGGATATATACTATGGATAATCCTGAGTAGACATATCTAAGAGAATTAAACAAAAGAGAATATATCCTAGGAGATTCTCTGAGGAGTTTCTAAGTAATCTCCAAAGGAGGGGCCGGATTCCTTATTTTTATGTCTCATCCCAGGGGGATTTCCAATGGGGCGAGCCATGCGAGCCCGTGGAGTTGTCAATGGAAGCCTCCAATAAGGCCCGTATAGGCACCATAGAGAAGAAAAAGGGGTCAATGGGGTACGAGGGTAGCTCTCAATTAGGAATTCTTCTGTAAGGGGCTTAAATCGCTTAGAAGGTCCTTGGATTTTTTATAGAGAAAATGAGGTGGGCTGACCCCTCTACCCCTCCCGCGCCCGTTCCATGCTCCCCCACCCCCGGCACCCCACCGGAACAAACAGAGAACACAGGCCCCCTCCTCCGTGGACGCAACAATGTAACAAAGATCAATGGACATGAGTAATAATACATCAATGGATGCACCAATGACGCAACAATACAATGATATGTCGTCTCATACGCAACATAATGACACAGACTAGGGGCGATCCTGTAACAATAGTACAAAGGACGGTGCAACAACGACAGAAGATTACACGGAACCAACAATGGGGTTGAAGCGTCTTACTGTTGTACCGACTGACGAACTGCCCTACACCAAGGGCGCTCCAAGGGGCTTCTAGCCACGGTGCAAAAAAAGGTGGAACGACCGGGAACCATAGTGCAACCGAACCGTTCTACCACTACCACGGACAGACGGACAGCATGGGACGCGAACCTTAGGGCGACCAGATCCCGGAGTATAAGTCTTCAAGAGTGGTAACTATATCAGCCGGTGACACGGCATCGCCTACGGTTCGCAATGAACGCTCCAATAGGGGTTTCAATGCTAAATCTATCAAGGGGCGTAGTGTCATCGACAGCGGACCGGCCTATCGGTATCGTCTAAGCTTGCGATAGCTAAGAACGACGCGGATAACGTCCACGGAGGCACAAGAGTGCCCGGGATCGATAGGACTTCACCGCTACGGGACTAACGACCCCGTAGTGCCAAACGCATGGCCTAGGGTGTCGTACAGAACGGCTATTAAGGGGACGCACCCAAACACCAGCCGGTGGATAAGTGCCTTGTCAGTCCCCAGTTAGGGTTGAGCAATCATTCCGTTTAGTCGCGGTCTCGGTTGTGCCCTAACACTCTCTAAGGCGGCTTGAGGATTTCCCCTCTATTGTCCGCCCTAGAGATAGCCCCTCGCTAGTCACGCGAGTAAAAGACATGACAATCTCCACAGCCCGCGCTTCGTATCAGCCGAAGGCAAATATCAATCTCAACGGAACAGGGAAGCGGCAACCGTTCGCTTGTCCTGCGTATCGTCAAACTCTCCGTGAAATTGCCCACGAAGCCACGAAGGCTAGTGACGCAACCACCCAAGCCGCATATCTCCTACGTCTCAACGGTCTCCGTTCCCTACTGAAATCGCTTGGATAATCCAGCGATGCGAGGGGCTATCTCTAGGTATTAGAGTGTTACGATGAATAGTGACAACCGGGACGTGCATAGTCTGGCCGGGGATCAGCAAAAATATCCAGTCACTATTCTTCCTAGCACTGCTAGAGTGTCTCCAATGATGGGGCATTAAGAGAGAGTAACTATCATGGCGAAGTCCTTCAATGCCCGTATGCAGGATCGTTTCAAGACTCTGACCAGCAATGCCGACAAGTTGAACGTCTATATCCACGACACGGCGATGATGATCGCAGAGCACGCCAAGGAACACGGCGACTGTTCCACCGCTCAGGGTCTCGTGATGGCGATGCCAGCCAGCATGCGTCGTGAGATGCTCATCCTCTGGTTCAAGACGTTCACGCCTATCGTCGTCAAGAACGATCCGAAGTTCGTCGCAGCGATGCACAAGCCCGCCAGCAAGATGTTCGTCCCGTGGGACCTCGAAGCCGGTAAGGCGACCCCTTTCTACAAGCTCGCGGAGGAGAATAAGGAGAAGGCACCGCTGACCGGCGAAGCCCTCCTCAAGATGATCGAAGGTCTCGTGAAGCGTGCCGAGAAGTCGATCGACGACGGCAAGGCCGAGGAAGCGGACATTCCGTACATTCAGGCTATCGCTCGGTCGCTGTCGGGGCTGAAGGTCGAGCGTCCGGCGGTCGTCGCCAATGACGACAAGGAGCCCGGCGAAGAAAAGGCTGCATGAACAAGCCACAGCAAAAGCCCGGGGATCTCAGTATCTATCTCTTGCAACAGGACAATGCAAAGATGGCTGCTGCTCTCCGGGCTTATGTCACCGCTTATGATGCAGGCACTGGTACTGTCTATGTCAATAAGCAAATCCGGGATGCTTTAGGAGTTAAGTGATGTCGCTGACTCCATACGGCATCGGCAGGGAGGCGTTCCGAGAAGGCCGTCTCCTCAACACCAACCCCTATCACTCTCCCGTCTCTATCCGTGAATGGCGGGCAGGGTGGTACTATGAACAGCGAACGAAGGAGATAGCAGCATGACTTGGTACAATGGCAAGTGGTATCCCAGCCTCGAAGCGGCACTCGCGGCAACCGCGTAATGACAGAAGCCCTGCTCTGGATTCTAGGGTACGTTATTGTTCCTGCGATAGTGGCGTATATCGTCACCAGTATCTTAGACAGACTCTAGCTCTATCCACCGGAGGGTGAGCGTCCGGCGACTGGGGACCGTAAGTTCCCACTAGATTGTTACGATGGACAGTGAGGCACCATTCTAGCGCGGCTATGATGAGTGGGCTTCGCTGTCCTTCCTAGCAATCTCGCTAGAGGAGTATGTACCATGAACATCCATTTCTTGAATGGTCAGAAGATCACCACCGAGAAGGCACGTCAGCTTGGTTATTCGGTCGGATCTGGTAAAGGCACCGAGCCCGCCCGTACTCGTGACGGCAAGACGTACCCCGGTGGTCGGTCGCTTCGTCGGTCGCTCGGTCGTCTCCACACCCGTCGTGACGGCGATCAGGGGCCGGGGCACAAGCAGCCTGACAGCCATCAGGGGTCGCAGGCGAATTGGGCCACGAAGCCTGGCTCGATGACTCACTGACGGTAACTGAGAGGACAGTCCTCGTGATTGTCCTCTTTGATATCGCCATTGATATCGGCTCCCTTTTGGAGAATCTAGATGCGTATCACCATCGGCTCGGGCAGCAACCGTCAGACCGTCACCGTCCCGCAGGGTTCCGAGTTTCGGAGGCAGGACTACAACGAGCGCAACCGCTTCGAACGTCAGTTCTGTCAGCTCGTCGGCATCTCGCGGAAGTGACCAACGAATGGCTCGTAGGGGATCATTCCCCGCCTCCGCCGTGGGAGAGCCCGCTGCTCTTCCTTATCTTCTTCGTCCTCGTACTCTCCTGCGTCTCATGTGGGCCGCAGGCGATACCAGTCTAGGAACTCCCCGTGATTGACTTCAAAGTCGGTGACCACGTCAAGAAGGTCCGTGGTTCCCTCTTCATAGGACACCAAGGGTGGGTGAAGGAAGTTTTCGTCAATCCTAACGGGACAGAAACGAACGACGAACCCACGGCTTGTGTCTATGTCACTGGCATACCTGACACCGGTAAGACAGCCGGTGGTATGGTATATAATGGCTACATGGCCGCTAACTTCGAGAAGGTCGTCACCGTCGAAGGTGACCAGAAGGTAGAAGTGGGAGCGCCATTGGAGGACGCATGACGGACGACTACGCCAAGTGGCTTTATAGCCGTCTCAGGACTATTGAAGGTATCCCTGAGGATCAGAGAACACCGCAGGATGTCTCTGAGCTAGACAGCATCTCTGAAGAACTCAGGGGTCGTTTCCCGGGAGCATTCTAATGAACATCTTTCTCACAAGCAATGATCCCGTCGCCTGTGCTCAGGTTCAGGACGACAAGCGAGTGATTAAGATGGCTTTGGAGACAGCCCAACTCCTTTCGACGGCACTCCGGACCGTATATCCGGATGTCGCCAAGGGTTTGTATGGCTCGACTCATGTCTTCCATCCCTGCTCTGTCTGGGCTCGTAAGGACCTCGCGAACTTCCTTTGGTTGGTCGATCACGGCAGGGCGTTGACGGATGAATACCAATTCCGTTTCGATCGCTACCACAAATCACGGGACGTCATCGAACTCGCCTTCAATCACCTCCACGTCTTTGGTGACTGCTTCCCCGGAACAGAAACGAAGCCTGTCTTCTCCTTCGATTCGTCGGGGCAGCAACGTGGTGACGTCTTCACGAACTACCAGTATTGTCTTATGAATAAGTGGGTCAATCTCGACTCACGGAAACCTTTGTGGACATATCGCGGCAAGCCGTCGTGGTACTCCGAAATCAGAAAGTATTTGTGATGAAGATCAAAATCACGGAGGCAAGTCCTCCCCGTAAGCTCATAGCTGTCGTCGGCTGCGGCGATCGCGGCTACTATCTCCAGAACGGTGACGGTACGACCTACATCAATTCGAGTGGGATCGTACAGGATCAGAAACTGGCGAAGTCCCTCGAACAGGTTCTCTCTGAGAATTCGGCCCGGACTCCCATTTATGAGGGTGACACCCTCGAACTCTCTTTCTAAGGAAATCAGCATGAACGAATATCTCTGGAAGCGCGCCGAAAAGGATCAGGCCCGCCGTGAACGCATCCGACTCATCCGTCTCGGTCGCATACGCCACCATTCCTTGATCGAGCCTCAGCTCATGATCCGGACATCGGCTGAAGGTGGTTGGTCGCCTCAGATCGTTGGAGCGAACCAGTGAACCGGCTCTCTTGGCTCCTGTATTGGGCTGATGTCCTGCCGAAAGTGTCGACGTGGCTGTGCATTCTCAGCTTCCTACTGTTCGTCGGATTCGCTTTCATCTTCTTTTGTGGGATATCGAAGATAGAGGACTCGGCTAAGATCGATGAGCGGTGGAGCGGTACGGAACAGAAGTATCTCAAGGTCGAGAAAGAGGATACGTCGGTGTATAGACTCGGATTGAGCCTACGTCGTCTCGGGTACTTCTCTCCGCTTTTCTTCATACTCTGGGGTGCATCGTTCCTCGTGCCGTCGAAGGACACATTCTACCTCATCGCTGGCAGTGAAGCCGGTGAACAGGTTCTGAAGACCCCTGAGATGACGAAGATTCGTGCCGTTATCAACGGCTACCTCGACGATCAGTTGCCCAAGGATCAGGGGCAGAAGTACCGTGATGACAAGGGAGGCGAGAAGTGAAGCACAAGGTCGCCGTCTATGGCACCCTTCGTCCCGGTTCGTTCCCGGTCGTTGTCATCCCCGGTCGTATCTATGACCTCGGTTCGTATCCCGGCCTCGTCCTCGACGGCTCAGTGTCGCCGGGAGTGTCTGTCGAGATCATCGAGGTCGATGACAGGAAGCTCGGTCAGCTCGACAGGTACGAAGGGTACGACTCCAATCGTCCTGAGACGTCCCTCTATCTCCGGGAAGAGGTAGACTTCGGCAACGGCCCCTTTTTCGTCTACACCTATAACGACACGATGAACAGTCGTCCTGAGGTTAAGTCGGGTGACTGGCTCGAATATACGAAGAAAGCCCGGGGAACGGCCTCGGAGCTAGCTACGGGAGACTATTGATGGGTGTCTATCGTGAACAGCATCTCAAACAGATGCGAGACTCGAAAAAACTTCGGGAGGTTGAGGTCGCTAACCTCCTCGGCCAGCTTGAAACCAAGCGTGATCAGATCGAGGACCTCGCTCAGTGCATCCGTGCCCTTGAAGGAGTCGAGTGATGCAACTCGTATTCCACGGCGGACTCTGCTGCGGCATCAAGACTATCTTCAGTATGGGTACGAACCCTGACAGCAAAGACTACGCTATTCCGCAGATTGCGAAGGATGACCGAGATCAAAACGGTTCGTCGGTGACGTCGGATACTCGGTTCTTCCACGAAGCTGCCCCTGAGGAGAAGGGGACGGCTCGCCTCGACCGTTACATCGACTACATGAAGCGTCGTCGCCCTTGCAACATCCTTGAAGTCGTCATCGCGATCAATTCAAAGTATAGCTGGATCGACCAAAGCCGGTGGATACCTGAACTCCTCAGCCGTGGGTTCAAGGAGGTCAATCGTCATCTCAATTCGAACAGTGGCAACACTTGTGTCGTCTTCCATCTCAACGTCGATGAAAACTATCCCGGCAAGGAAGATGCTGAGGCTATCGACGACGAGGATTGCGACGAAGACGAGTAGTCGCCTCCTTAGGAGATTTCCTAGGAGATAGTTATTTCTTGTATTAATGATTAACAATTATCTTCTAAGAACTATCCTTTGAACCTATTATAACACTTTTCTGATAATTGTCAAGGAGAAAATCATGACACAGTTTAAGGTCGGTGATATCGTCCGTCCGAAGTACAGCGGTTGGGCGAACTCGCCGGGTCTTCGTATCGAAGATATCCGGACTCACGGGAATGAGATAGTGATCTATCTTCAGGATCTGGAGTCAATGAAATTCAGCCCCGGAGAGCTGGCTCTGGTGTCTCCGGCGGAGAAGACCGACGAAGAGCTGGCCACCGAATACCGTGATATGTGGAAGGTTGCACGAGCTGCTCGTGACGAACTTGAAAAGCGCGGGTTCAAGTTGATGAGAGGAGGTGTCCCGGTCACCAAGATCGTATCGTCTTTCATTGACACCGATAAGTTCGTTAAGGTTATGACTACGACGAAGGAGGTTTGATATGGCAAAGAAGATTTACATTGCAATCCGGTGGGACGAGGTTCTCGCTACTGGTGACACGTCTACTGCGCTATTAGAGACTCTTGCCGACGACTACAGTGACGTGGATTTCGATGACGTAGAGTTCTATGAAGCGGTGAAGGGTGTCTACGTCCCACCCTCGACCCCTGCAACCATCAAGTTTGGAGACAAGTAATGGAGTTCCTGAGGTTCGGAAGTTCGATCCCCGGTGGCTACTGGGGCTGCTGTGCGATGTGCATCATCCAGAACTTTAAGTTCGACCCCGATGCCAAGGCCAGCATCCAGCTCGTAGGCGGTGACGGTGGCAACCCCATCATCAAAAGCGGTGGTGAAGCGTTCGTCGGTCCCACTTACCGTGACATCTTCAACAGTCGTCTCCGCATCGGTACCTTCAGTGAATCGGATATGCCGAACCATGTCTTCCTCGCTGTCCTCACAAGTGAACAGATCAGTGGCAGTCACGGTAAGAAGTGGCTTGCCATTCTGAAGGAGAACGGCTTCGAGTTCATCCGGACGACCGACAACAGTGTCTATACCGGACCGAAGACGGTGACGAAGCCGGGTACGTTCGCAGAGACAAGTCCTCATCCGAACTACCTCTTCGGTCTTTTCCGGAACATCGGCAAGGGCGCGATCAAGGATACGCTGACGCCTCCGAAGGCATGGACGGACCTCCCTGACCCCTACAGCGGTGATATGTCGCCTGATAACGTCCAAGCAGTCCAGTTGAAGCAGTGGGAAGTCATTGGCCCTGCTAAGATCATGACTGAGGCTCAGCTGAAGGCTGCTGGTGCTCCTGTCATTCTCGCTGGTCGTCGTCTCCCGGGTGCTGCCCCTGAGCCGAAGGAAGCACGGTTGGCTCGTGAGCCGAAGAAGGCATCGATCGATCCATTCGGGAAGGCGGTGTCCATTGCACCCGCGGCAATCTACAATCCAGAGGATGATTACATCGACGAAGAATACGGCTGATGGCAAGGCGTAGATACGTCGAAACCGAAGAGGACGTCCTTTATGATGCCCTTTGCCTCAATTATTGGGGCGCGCACGAAAATGCGCGGATGGTTATCGCTGAACTTACGGAAGCTGTTATCAAACGGCAAGAAAGAGAAAGGGGCCTCAGTGTCTCGGAAACAACGAAAGAAGCGTCGGCGGGAATATGCGTCGAAGATCCGCGAAACAGTCCTTGTGTCCGCCGAGTCACCGGAAGCGGTAAGGATGCAGCGGGAAGCGAAGCAGGGGCCAGTTTCGATGGTGACGGGGTTGCCACTGACTCCGACGACGATTACCTCGAACCAGTCAAAGACATCGACTGGGAAGACGCCTCCGGGCTCGACCAATACCCTTGGAATGGATGGATGCTCAAAGATGACTGACAATGTTCTGGAGATGAAGAAGTCGATGACGATCGTCCGTGACACTCGGAGTGCTGATACACCGGAGTTGTGGCTGGAAGTCTGCATCGTCGGTGACCAATACGAGATCGGTAACTTCGCCGAGATGCTTGTCCCTGCACGCTGCACTCGTGTCGAACTCCCTGAGGACGCTGACGTCGTCATCTTCACTGGTGGTCAGGACGTCAATCCCGCTCTCTACGGTCAAGAACCCCATGCCTCGGTACAGTGGGACGAAGAACGGGACGCAGCGGATATTGACGTCTACACCCAGTGTATCGACGAAGGCATTCCGATGTTCGGTGTCTGCCGTGGGGCTCAGTTCCTTCACGTCATGAATGGTGGTCGTCTGTATCAGGACATCAATAACCACAACGGCGACCACTCGATGTACGATTTGAAGGGTCGGAAGCTGATCGAGAAAGTGTCGTCTGTTCATCATCAGGCGTGCATTGCAAACCCTGAAGGTGGCATGGAAGTCATCGCTACGAGCAGCAAGGCTGATTTCCGGTGGCTGACACCGACTCAGAGCCTCGCTGGGTGCCGTCCAGACGTCGAAGCCTACTTCTATCGTGATACATGCTGCTTCGGTGTTCAGGGTCATCCTGAGTACCGTGGATACAGTGAGTTCGCGAAGTGGACGATGCACCGGATGAACGAGTTCTTCCTCGAAAACCCCGATCTCGCACTCAAGGGCCGTGTCCGTCGTATCAAGGACTCGGTACTCGACGCCCGTAACGAACATTGGGCTGAAATCGCCGCAAAGACAATGGTCATTGATGATGCAGTTGTCATCGAAAATAAGCAGGAGACTAAGTAATGTGCGGCCACGTAGGTCTAGCAGGAGCCCTGAAGCTCCGCGACGAGAACACGATGAAGCGACTGTTGATGAATGACTACTTCCGTGGTCCTGATTCGACTGGTATCGCCTGTGTCAAGGACGACAACACCGAAGTCAAGATCGCAAAGATCGCCAGTAATCCCATCAACCTCTTCGACACCCTCCGGTACAAGGCCGCTGCCAACGCCTACAACTGCAAGGCGTTCATCGGTCACAACCGCGCCGCCACGAAGGGTGCTGTCAACGACGTCAACGCCCATCCCTATCAGCGTGGTCACATCACCGGTGCTCATAACGGGACGCTGACGACGGAGTCGTGGGACGAGCTTCAGAAGGTCCTCGGTGAGAAGACCGGGACTGACAGCGAAGCAATCTTTGGCTGCATCGAGAAGATCGGCATCGACGACACAGTGAAGCTCCTACAGGGTGCTTGGGCTCTCGTGTGGCATGATGCGAAGGAGGGGACGCTGAACTTCCTCCGCAACAAGGAGCGTCCGTTTTGGTACGCTTACGACAAGGACTTCAAGCTCCTTCTGTGGGCTTCGGAGCATTGGATGATCCGTGCTGCCTGTGCCGCTTCGCCGGAGAAGGACAAGTACGAACTCTTCTGCAACGAACAAGGTTATTCGTTCTTCCAGACGACCGAGGATTGGCATTACCGCTACTCTCTCGACGAACTGAAGAAGGGGTTCGAAGGTCGTCCTAAGCCTCGTGTCAAGGAGCTGAAGGGAAAGGAGCCTGCCCCGGTTAAAGTCTATGGTGGTGGGAATTATGGAAATTTTCCTCGGCAGACTACTGGGAACGTGTCTGGGGCGTCGACCTCAACCTCGACGACTCCACCGAAGACCTCTACAGTTACTCCCGTCCTGATGAAGCTAGACACGACCGGTGCTAAGCCATTCGGAGATTACATCGACGAAGGTACGTTCAATCAGATGGCTCGTTACGGATGCTCGTTCTGTTCCCGTAGCGTAGGTTATCGGGACAAGGGTATCGTTATCTTCGAGATCAACGAACAGGTCATCGGATCGTGCTGCAGTAGTCGCGATACGAACCGTGTCTATGCATCGCCGATTAAGATGCAGAAGTTCGCTGAAGAGCAGAAGAAGGATGAGAAGCCTCTTCCGATGCTCCCTTGGCATAACCAGCAGCAGGTTTGCTAATTCAACTCCCTAAAGACTAAGAAGGAAATAACATGACTACTGTCCTTGAAGCACTCCCCGGGTTCAAGTTCGGCTGCGATCCCGAACTCTTCGTCCTCAATCCCGATGGTGAATATGTCACCGCCGAGGGGTTGATCCCGGGTACGAAGGAAAGTCCCTATAAGGTCGACTTCGGTGCCGTCCAAGTCGATGGCATGGCAGCCGAGTTCAACATCGATCCCGTGACGAACTACAGCGATTTCAATCGGAACATCACTCAGGTCCTCGCCCAGCTTCGAGCAATGCTTCCTCGTGGCTACAAACTCTCCGCTGTCCCCGCTGTCGAGTTCTCCGAGAAGGCATGGGGTGATGCACCGGACGTCGCGAAGATTCTCGGCTGCAACCCCGACTTCAATGCATGGACGGGGACCATCAATCCTCCGCCGAACACGGAAGGTAACGAGCGTCTCCGTACTGCTTCAGGTCACCTCCACTTCGGTTGGACGGAAGATGCCGAGGTCAGTGATATGGAGTACGTCCAGAACGCCCGTGACCTCGTCAAACAGCTGGATTGGTATCTCGGTGCGTGGTCGGTCATCAAGGACCCTGACGCCCGTCGTCGTACCCTCTATGGCAAGGCCGGGGCATGTCGGTTCAAGGACTATGGTGTCGAGTACCGTGTCCTCTCGAACTTCTGGCTCTCGACTGGTGCTACTCGGCTTCAGGTCTGGAACCGGATGCAGAAGGCAATCTATGACATGCGGACGAACTTCCGCCCTGAGAGCGCACCGGCTGTCTTCAACGACCTCCTCATTCAGTCGATTGACACGAGCAAGTTGCATGACGAACTCACTAGCAACTTCTTCAATCCGATCCAGATGATTTCTTTTTAAGGAATAAAAGATGCCTTCTTTTACGAATTACTACGAGACCATCAAAGAGGCTCGGATGCGGCTCCAGAACACTGTCATCCTCTATGACGGTAAGCCGTATTACGTCCTCTGTATCGCTGACCACAAGAGTGACGGTATCTTCCGTATGTACCTCGACGACCTTCTCCACAAGGATGGCTGTGCTCGTCGTCGTATCCACGGTATGCCGTATGATTGGCATGATGAAGGCCCGGGCGAGTCGGTCGGTGACAAGATGGATGCGTGGCTGGAGAAGCAGAAGGACGACTGCGGTGTCATCCGGAAGATGATGAACAGCCCCCTCTTCAACAAGTTCCGTCCCTTCCCCCTCGGTATGGTGAATGTCGGATCGACTGTGATGTACGTCGAGCGTCAGCCGACCCGGAATACGCTTCAGGGGCTCGGTCAGCAGATGCTCAACGTCTCCTCTGTCTCGATCCTTCCGAAGGATGGTCGTCCGATGCGTCAGTCGTGCAGCCTCGACAGTATCCAACTCGCTCGGACTATCGTCAACGACTATCCGACCCCTGAAGAATGTCTCAAGGCTCTCGCAGACGACCGAGTAGCTAACGAAGGCGCTGCATTTCATCGGCAGTTCGCTATCATGCGAGGACCGTTGGACATCATGTTCGTCGCATACAAGGCTGAAGTCATTGGCACTCTTCCTAATCATGATCTCAGTCTTATTACTATTGGCCGCAACTTTAATCACTGCAAGGAAGCGGTTGCTGAGCTTGGTGTCTTCGGCGATATCAAGGTTCGCGGCAAGTAATCGAAGTAAGGATAGATTTATGCATAACGAGAAGTTCTTCGTACCCGATCTGAACTATGACCAAGAGGGCTTTGACGTCCTTACCATTCTCGGCAAGCATCCGACGAAGGGTGAGATCGGTATCGAGATTGAGTGTGAAGGGAACAAGTTTCCGAAGCAGAACAATCTCCTCCCTCCGCTGTGGAACTATACCCATGACGGTTCGTTGAGGGGTAAGGACAATGCCGAATACGTCCTCAAATCTCCGATCGCATTCAAGGAAGTCAAGGACGCCGTCTTCGATTTGTATAAGACTCTCGCTGATTACGGTACCGTCCTCGACGACTCGAATCGGACTTCGGTTCACGTCCACCTCAACGTCCAGACCTTCCATCTTCCTCGGCTGACGTCCTTCCTCGCATTGTACTTCTCACTTGAGGAGATCCTGACTGAGTGGTGTGGCGATCACCGTGTCGGCAACCTCTTTTGTCTCCGTGCGAAGGATGCTCCGGCAATCGTCTCGAAGATCAAGAAGTGGATCGTCAACGACGGTCGTACTGAGCTGACCGAGGGTCTTCATTATAGCGGTATGAATACTCAGGCGCTGATTAAGTTCGGTTCACTGGAGATTCGTAGCCTCCGTGGTGTCACTGACCCCGGCACAGTCGTACAGTGGGTAGGTGTCCTCGAACGCATCTACAATTTGTCCGCCGAATATCCCGATCCCCGTGGTATCACTGAGAATTTCTCCGGTAATGACCCCATCGACTACCTCCGTGGTGTACTTGGTGAGCACTATGATACCGTCCGTGCCTCGGTCTCGATGAACGACGACGCCATTCGACAGTCGATGTACGAAGGTATTCGGCTGGCACAGGACCTCTGTTACTGTCGTGACTGGAGTCGGTACAAGCCGGTGACTCGGTCGACTGATCCCTTCGGTCGTAATAAGAAGAAGATGAGCCCGTTGCAGCAGGCTTATGCCAACATCGGTGCCCCTATGCCAAGTCATATGATTTATGACGAAGCTCAGTATATCTCTCCGACTCTGAACACAGCTTGGGCACAGGCAGCAGCGCAAGTACCGACGCCGACGCCATGGCTTAATCCGTTTGCTGAGACTCCCCCTGAAGAGGAAGAGGTCGAAGATGATTACGAACCCGAAGAAGACTACGACCCAGACGAAGAGGAATAAACATGGTACGGTATCGCATTCTCCCTTACAAACAGGGTTCGAAGTCCGCCAAGGCATTGGCCGAGAAGCTTGGAGGTAAGATTCTCCGTTTGGAGGGCAGCAGTTATAAGCCCCGGGAAGGTGACATTGTCATCAACTGGGGTAACAGCAATCCGTCGTTGGTTCACTGGCCTGTAGGACATCCGTCTCAGATTCTTAATCTTCCCAACAGTATTCGTCAAGCCAGCGACAAGCTTACGTTCTTTCAGGTTATGCAACAGGAGTGTAGTAATGTCATACCCCAGTTCTGGACGTCGTCGGAAGACATCCCGGCTGACGCTTATCCTATCGTATGCCGTACTATTCTTAGCGGTCATTCTGGGGCTGGTATCGTACTGGCGCGAACTCCGGAAGAAGTAGTACCGTGTCAACTGTATGTGAAGTATCAAAAGAAAAAGGATGAATATCGTGTCCATCTCGGGAAGCGGATCGTTGACGGCACTGGAGCAACGGTTGTTGTCGCGGTTCAGCGGAAAGCCCGTCGTCTCGATTGCACCGACCCTAATTGGGAAATTCGAAATCATTCCAACGGTTTTGTCTATACCCGAGAAGGTTTTGAAGCACCGCAGTGTGTCATTGAGTCGGCGATTTCATCCTTCGATGCGTCCGGTCTTGACTTCGGTGCAGTCGACGTAATCTATAACGAAAAGCAGAATCGTGCATATGTCCTCGAAATCAACACCGCCCCCGGTCTCGAAGGCCAGACGGTGGAGGACTATGCCAAATTCTTCAAAGGAGACATTCAGTGAGCGACGCAGATTACATCCGATATCTCAACGGTCTTGGTCCGAAGCCGAAGGACCTCTAAGTGGACATCGATGTCCTACCCGCAGTAGAGCACGGAGAACCTAAGACTCTCTGTATCAAGTATGAAGACGGAAGTGTCCTACGAGTACCTTACATCGATCGGAGAGGGGCGATGTCCTTCCTCGCTTTGGAGGATGACGCCGTAGGATATTGGATCGAGTCGTACAAAGGGGGTTGACAACAAATTAAAATCTGTTATAATAGGTTCAAAGGATGATTGATTAAAATTGATTAATCATTAATTGTTCTCTATTTCCTAAGGTGTCTCCTAAGGAGGGAGGTTGATATGAAAATGTATCCAATAAATAGTCAGTATCGTCTTGGTGAAAAGCTGCCTGATTTTACTCAGACAGAGGTAAAGAATGAGACGATGTTCTTCTCCTCCAAACCCTCCTTCGCTTATGAGTATGGTGGACCTATTACTCGGGCCTTTCTTCAGGCAGCACTAGGTGATCCTATTCAGTTCGGATGGAACAGTCCTTACTTCGGCTATGACAGTACATTCTGTTTTGACAGTCGAGTTCATATGCTGATGAAGGGGTGGTGGCCTGCTATTCCGGGTTGGCATCATGACGATGTCCCTCGTAGCCGTGGCGATGGTCAGCCTAACTATGACACGCCTGAGTATCATGCAAAGCACATCCTAGCATTAGTCAACGGTGACATTTGTCCTACTGAGTTCGCTGTCGGGAGTGCCGATTATCCTCACGTCGATGGCAAAGTCTATGCTGATTGGACTCACCGAGTAGAGGAGGACATCCGAGATGGTGTCTTTACTAGGGAGCAGGTCCCTTCCAATCAGCTAGTACATTTTGATTGCAATGCTTTCCATCAGGGCACTCGTGCTGTTGGTGATGGTTGGCGGTGGTTTGGTAGGTTGACGTATCAGGCTGGCTACGGTCAGGGTCGACCTCACCACAATGAGATTCGTAGGCAAGTCAATGTCTATATGGATTTTCCCTTGGAGGGCTGGTAAATTGAAGTGCAACTGCTGCGATAAAGACATGTCGGATAAGGAAACGATCTTCAACGAAGAATTGGGGACATGGGAGTTATGCACTGTCTGTCTAGATGCCGCGTTCGATGCCGCGTTTTCACAGGGCTTCAGTCGATGACGAAGACGACAAGTTCG
>Ga0247813_10000336_pt1 | contig 49359 bp, 42 predicted proteins | sample UWRJL169409C1_FD_180719 | JGI IMG/M metagenome (GOLD analysis project Ga0247813, IMG submission 180719) | Plant litter microbial communities from Arlington Agricultural Research Station in Wisconsin, United States - UWRJ-L169-409C-1 | ecosystem: Environmental > Terrestrial > Plant litter >... | reverse complement strand
AGCTGACAGCATGATTTTCCAAACAGAAAGTCAATTGAAAGAGTTAGGAAGCAAATTAGCTGACGACCACAAAGTTGCTGTAGAGTACGCTTTAACTGAGTTGAGAATGGCTCACCAATCTCAAGACATTCCAGCTATTCAAACAGCTCTTGACAACATCAATGCAGCTTGGAAAACAGCTACAGAAGCTATGTATGCTCAAGGTGATCAAGGAGGTCAACAAGCAGCTCCACAACAAGAGCAATCGCAAGGTGACAATGTTGAAGACGTTGAATTCGAAGAAGTAAAATAATTCTTCTTTAATTATAATAGAAAGCCGGACTAGAAATAGTCCGGTTTTTTTATGGATCATTGTTGTGTGTTAAACCCAACAGATTTATAAAACCTGTCGGGTTTTCTTTGCGGTTAGAATTGCGTTATTTTAGGATTTAAAAGAAGTTTTGGTTTTTATTTACTTTACGAGTTAAACCCGACAGGTTTTAAAAACCTGTCGGGTTTTCTTTGCGGTTAAAATTGCGTTATTTTAAGATTTAAAAGAAGTTTGGTTTTTGTTTGTTTTACGAGTTAAACCCGGCAGGTTTTAAAAACCTGTCGGGTTTTCTTTAGAGGTAGATTGTGTTTAATTATCATCTATAAATTGAGATAATTTTCCAGAGTATAAAAATTTTCATTTTTATCATGTGATGTTTTTAAATCATCTATATTTTTAAATAAAGAAATAACTTTATCACGTTTTAATTTAGTTGGTTTTTCAGAAATACAAGTTAAATAGGAACTCCATGGATACTCGATAGGATGTTTACAAAAACCATGATTTACAGGATTGAAATGAATATACTTTATAACAGATTGTAAATAAGATTCATTATCAATTAATTTTCTTTTAAACGGCCTTTCAAATAAAGCTCCATGTCTATTATATCCTTTATTAATTGATTTTGTATAAGCATTAAATAAATTACCAAAGGATTGGTGAGGTACAATTATTTATTAATCTCATCAAAAGTTTTAATTCTAACTAATAAATGGAAATGATTTTTTAGTAAACACCAGGCTAATGTTTCTGCAATGGGATCAATATGTTTAGTATATAGACTTAAAAAATATTCATGATTTCTATTCTCTTTAAAAATATTTTCACTGTTGATTCCTCTGTTATAAATGTGATAATATTTTCCAGACTCAAGGCGTTCAGTTATTTGCATATATTTATTTTTATTAGCACCCGACAGGTTTATAAAACCTGTTTAATTTAAATATAAATGTAATAAAAAAATTACAAATAAAAAGATGATTTTTTGGGTTGTGCCTATCAAAAATGATAAATGTCATTTCCCATCCGGATTCTTTTTCGTAATATTACTATATAATTCATTTTTGAATGAGAAAGATAAAATACAAGAAAGGGCGAAAGCTACAGCACATTACTTTAGAATATACAGGATCACAGAAAGAGCATGAAACAGAAATGCAGCTTTTTGTTTATGATGATGCAGATGTTGTTGAATATGAAAAGTTTAGCATTCAGGCTTTGAATACCTGTATGGATTATTCTAAAAATAACTGGCTTAATATTCACGGATTAAATGACATTGGTCTCATTAAAACAATAGGAGCCCATTTTAAAGTAGATGATTTTTTATTAGCCGATATTTTAAATACCACCAAAAGAACAAAATTACAAGAGCAGGAAGATATTTTGTTTTTCAATATAAAGTCTCTTTTACCTTCGGAATACTCAGATAATCTTAGTGTAGAACAGCTTAGTTTTATTTTGAAGGATGGGATTTTGGTGTCGTTTCAGGAAAAAAGAAGCGACTTTTTCACTCACATTAGGGAAAGACTTCGCACGCATGCAGGAATTGTTCGAACAAAAAAAGTGGATTATCTGTTGTATTTACTGTTGGATGCTGTAATGGAGAATTTTTACATTACAATCGAAGACGAGGAAGATAAAATTGAGGATTTGATCAATTTAACTAAAAAAGGAGCAGACCCGATTATTTTGGAAAAAATTGAAAATCACCGTGATAATTTCAATTTTTTAAAACGTTCAATTGTTCCGCTTCGGGATTCATTGTATTATCTGAAAACCATAAAAGATGATGACACCAATAAACTTATTCAAAAAGAAACATTTAATTTCTTCATTAGATTACATCAAAAAAGTTTAGAACTTTTAGAGCAAATTGAGTCGGATATGAGTTCATTGGAAAGTGCATCAAACTTTTATTTTTCGGAACAAAGCCGTAAAATGAATGAGATTATGAAAACGCTGACGATTATTTCTGCGATTTTTATTCCGCTTACTTTTATTGTTGGAGTTTATGGAATGAATTTCGACAACATGCCGGAGCTTAGAACAAAAAACGGGTATTATGTAGTTTTAGGATCCATGTTTCTTTTGGTTGTTGGATTGATTATTTATTTCAAAAAAAGACGTTGGTTTTAACGTTCAATTATACATAAAACACTTTTAAGTTTTCAAAATAAAAAATTATGAGTAAAGCCATCTATATTGCCACAAGCGATCAAAATAGCGGAAAATCGATTATAACACTCGGTTTAATGAGCATCCTGATTGGTAAAACGGCCAAAGTAGGATATTTTAGACCTATTATTGAAGATTTCGTCGACGGCGAATCAGACAATCATATCGAAACTGTTCTTTCATATTTTAACCTTGATATTAAGTTTGAAGATGCTTATGCAATCACAAAAAGCAAACTGATCAAAAAGAAAAATAAAGGAAAAATAGGAGAAGTTTTAGACCTGATCATCGAGAAATACAAAAAGCTGGAAGAGCGATTTGATTTTGTTTTGGTTGAAGGAACAAGCTTTACCGGCGAAGGGACTTCTATCGAATTGGATTTAAACGTTTTAATTGCCAAAAATCTCGGAATTCCAACTATTATTATCGGTTCGGGAATTGGAAAGACATTGGAAGAATTAGTAGACAGCCTTTATTTGGTATACGATTCTTTTAAAGTAAAAGAGGTCGAAGTTTTATCCGTTTTTGCTAATAAAGTTCAGCCGGAAAATATCGAACTTGTTACAAAAAGCCTTCAAAAAAGTTTGCCTTCAAATGTTTTGATTAATACAATTCCGCTTATTTCGAGTTTAAATAACCCGACAATGCAGGAAATTGTAAATGAACTTGATGCTAAAGTTTTGTTTGGAGAAAATTATTTAAATAACGAAATCGGGCACTTTAGCGTAGGTGCTATGCAGCTTCATAATTATTTGGTGCATTTGAATGATAATGCATTAGTAATCACTCCCGGAGATCGCTCGGATATTATTTTGGGAGCTTTACAGGCGAATGAATCGGCAAATTATCCAACAATTTCAGGAATTATTTTAACGGGAAATATTGTTCCGGAAGAAAGTATTTTAAAACTTATTGAAGGACTTTCTGCAATCGTTCCAATTATTGCTGTTGATGGAGGTACGTATCATATTACAAATAAAATAGGTGCTATAAGATCAGAAATCTACGCCAATAACACCCATAAGATTGAAACCTCAATTACCACCTTTGAAAAATATGTTGATAATGACGCATTATCCGAAAGGCTAATTACCTTTGTACCAGAAGGAATGACGCCAAAAATGTTTCAGTACAATATGGTAAAAAGAGCAAAACAGCATCGTAAACATATTGTTTTACCAGAAGGAAATGATGATCGAATTATCACTGCTGCTTCAAGATTATTAGATATGGATGTGGTTGATATTTCGATTATCGGCGATAGAAAACAAATTGAAAGCAAGGTTGCGGAACTTGGAATTACCTTTGATTTTTCGAAAGTAAATATCATTAATCCGATTGAATCGAAAAATTATGAAGATTACGCCAATACATATTATGAGCTTCGAAAAGAAAAAAATGTAAGCATTACTATGGCAAGAGATTTAATGGAGGATGTTTCGTATTTCGGAACCATGATGGTGTATAAAGGCCACGCTGACGGAATGGTTTCTGGAGCGGCGCATACAACACAGCACACCATTTTGCCCGCTTTGCAATTCATTAAAACCAAGCCAAATTCATCTGTAGTTTCATCAGTGTTTTTTATGTGTCTGGAAGACAGGGTTTCTGTTTTTGGAGATTGCGCTATTAATCCAAACCCAACTGCTGAACAATTGGCTGAAATTGCTATTTCGTCAGCAGAATCAAGTGCAGCTTTTGGCATCGAACCAAAAATTGCCATGCTTTCTTATTCTTCGGGTTCATCAGGAAAAGGAGATGAGGTGGAAAAAGTGAGAGCCGCAACAGAAATTGTAAAAATAAAGCGTCCCGACTTAAAAATCGAAGGACCAATTCAGTACGATGCCGCAGTAGATCGCGCCGTAGGTAAAAGCAAGATGCCCGATTCTGAAGTAGCAGGCCAGGCAAGCGTACTTATTTTTCCCGATTTAAATACAGGAAATAACACCTATAAAGCCGTACAAAGAGAAACCGGAGCGTTAGCCATCGGACCAATGTTACAGGGTTTAAACAAACCTGTAAACGATTTAAGCCGAGGCTGCACGGTAGATGATATTATCAATACAGTAGTAATTACAGCGATTCAGGCGCAAGGACTGTGATTTAAGTTATAAGTTTAAAATTCAGTAAAAAATCGTTAGTAAATCTGTGTCATCTCGTTCAAATTTGAGTTCTTAAAAATAAATTAAATATTAAGCTATGAATCTTAGTGAAAAACTTAGAACCTTAGCGACTTAGCATCTTAGCAACTTAAAAAAATGAAAATATTAATTATAAACTCAGGAAGTTCATCAATAAAATACCAATTAATGATTATGCCATCAAACGAAGTAATTTGTTCGGGTATGATCGACAGAATTGGATTGGAAACTTCAAATGTAACCTTTAAAACTTCGTCAGATTCAATTGAAGAATTATTACCAATTCCCAATCATAAAGTAGGTTTGCAAAAAGTTGCTGATATGCTTTTGGATATAGAAAAAGGAGTGATAAAATCGACTTCGGAAATTGGGGCAGTGGGTCATCGCGTGGTGCATGGCGGAAGTTATTTCTCTGATACAACGATTATTACAGAAGAAGTTAAAGAAAAAATAAAAGAACTTTCGGAATTAGCGCCTTTGCATAATCCGGCTCATTTAGTTGGAATTACAGTTGCCGAAGAAATTTTTGCAGATGCCAAACAAGTAGCCGTTTTTGATACTGCTTTTCATCAGACAATTCCCGTTGAAGCTTATAAATATGCGATACCAAATTATCTTTTAACAGAAAATAAAGTTCGTGTTTATGGTTTTCACGGAACAAGTCACAAATATGTGTCTGAAAAAGCGATTGATTATTTAGAAAATAATTCTAAAATAATTACGATTCACTTAGGAAATGGATGTAGCATGACGGCAATTAAAGACGGAAAAAGTGTCGATCATACAATGGGTTTTTCGCCTTCAAACGGCTTAATTATGGGAACCCGTGCCGGAGATATAGATCAGTCTGTTATTTTTTATCTGACTAAAAATTTAAATTATACTGCAGATGAAGTAAATGCTATTCTACTAAAACAAAGCGGAATGCTTGGTCTTACCGGATATAGTGATCTACGTGATATTGAAGCAGAAGCTGAAAAAGGAAATAAAGACTGCCAATTGGCTTTATTAATGAATGCATACAGAATTAGAAAATATATTGGTTCGTATACAGCAGCATTAAACGGCTTAGGTGCAATTGTTTTTACAGCCGGAATTGGAGAAAACTCCTCTTATATGCGCAAATTGGTTTGTACAGATATGGATTATTTTGGAATTGAAATTGATGATGAAAAAAATCAGATTCGCTCAAAAGAAATCAGAGAAATCAATAAGGCGAATTCAAAAACAAAAATTTTGGTTGTGCCAACAGATGAAGAATATGAAATTGCAAATCAGGTTTATCATTTGCTTGAAAACTAATTTACTATATACTTTCGACTTAAAAGCTTCTCAATCGAGGAGCTTTTTACTTTATATAAATTAAATATTTGTCAGTATCTTTGAATATAAATCCGAATACTTTGAAATCAATATATATAAAATCATTTTTCTTCTTTTTCATTGCTTTTCAAATTCAAGCGCAAGAATTACTTCCTTTCGTAGAAAATTATAATAAATCAAATTATCAGGGCGACAATCAAATATGGAATGTGGCTCAGGGAACGGATAAAGCTATGTATTTTGCCAACAATCATTATTTATTGCGATATGATGGAGTGATGTGGGAGAAATATACCTTGCCAAATAAAACCATTATTCGCTCCATTATGATTGAAGGCGATAAAATTTATTCCGGATCTTACAAAGAATTTGGTTACTGGTACCGAAAAGAAGGTAATATGCGCTATGTTTCCATAACGAAAAACCTTCGTTTATTTGATGAAAAAGACAATGAAGAAATCTGGAAAATTTTCAGTTTTAATGGTTCAATTTACTTTCAGTCGTTTAATGATGTTTTTATTTACAATGGAAAGCACATTCGAAAAATTAAATTTCCTTTTTTAATTTCGTACTGTTTTGTTATCAACAATAATGTCTACGTTGCTTCAGTAGAAAAAGGCCTTTTTAAAATGGATGGATCAAAGATTTCGAATCCAAAAGGCTGGAATGTTTTAAAAAATACGGTAGTTCATGCGGTCGAAAAATACAAAGACAAGTTTTACATTTTTACCCAGAAAAAAGGAATTTTTACGATTGAAAAAAATGGATTAAAGCCATGGAATAATCCATTAAATGAAACCTTAAAAGCGGCTACAATTAACGTTGCCAAATTTATTAAAAGCAATAAACTGGTCATAGGAACCGGAAACAAAGGTGTTTTTATTTATGATTTTAATAGTAACACTTATAAAAACATCGACAGAAGCAATGTTTTGATGAACAACTCTATCCTGAGCATTGGTTTTGATAAGGAAAATGATTTATGGCTGGGTCTGGATAACGGAATTGCGCATATTGAGGTAAATTCGCCTATATCTTTTTTTTATGATAATTCGGGAACATTAGGCTCTATTTATTCTGTTGCAACAACAAATAATGGCTATCTAATCGCTTCAAATCATGGCGTTTTTGAATTTGACTCAGGTAAATTCAAAATGATTCCCAATACACAGGGGCAGGCATGGAATATTACTAAAATCAACAATCAATATATTGTTGGTCATAATGACGGAACTTTCTCTTATGATAATGGTTCGCTCAGCAAAATAAATAAAGTAAGCGGCGGTTGGAATTTATCAAAAAGCAGTATTAATGATACTTATTTTCAATCGACTTACAGCGGCGTTTTGGTTTACGATAATCTTTCAGACCTAACGCAATATAAAACGATTAAGGATCTTTCGAAACCCATAAAATATGTAGCTCAGAATAAGAAAAATGAAATTTGGGCAGCAGATAATTATCGTGGTTTATATCGTGTTGTATACGATGATAATTATCAAACTAAAAAGATTGAAAATGCGACACAGCTGAGTAAAATCAAAAATGATTTTGGTGTTAAGATATTTGAATTTAGAAATGAGATTCTCTTTTTAATCAATAATGCGTGGTACACTCATAATTCGATAACCAATAAACTGGAAGAAAACGAATTGTTTAATGCGAATTTTAAAAATGTATCCGATGTTATTAGTATTGATGAAGATCATTTTATGGTCCTTCAAAATGGCATTTTGTATCACATTTATGTCAACGGAAATAAATTTGTGTGGAATATAATTCAGGAGAAATATTATAAGGGAAAATTGATCAATGACAATTTAAGGATTTTTAAAAATAAGAATCATTATTTACTAAATCTTGACGATGGTTTTATATCGCTTCAATTGAAATATGAAAATAAGCAAAATACAGAGATTAAGGTTGAAGCTTTTAGTGACGGCAATTTACTTGAAAATGATTCCAGAATTAAATACAATACAGAACTAAAAATCAATGTCATATCTGGAATTTATGGAGCCAGTAAACCCAATTTATTCTATAAACTCAATAAGAGTAAAGATTTTATTCCAATTTCTGACGGATTGATTTTACTAAATAACCTGAGTAGCGGCTACCATACTATTGAAGTTTACAAACATGACGGAGCCAGTTATGACAGAGTATTCAACTTTGAGTTTAAAGTAGCACAGCCGTGGTATTTTTCTTTTTGGATGATTTTATTGTATTTATTGGTAATAGGAGGGGTTTTGTTTTTCTATTACAAATGGAATAAACTTCGATATCTGCAAAAATTAAAATTACAGACAGAAGAATTGAAACATCAGCGCGAAATTCTTGAAATGGAATTGAAAGCAGAAAATGAATTGAATATTCAGGAATACGAGAAACATATATTAGAACTTGAACTACAAACAAAATCATCTGAAGTTGCCGGAAAATCATTGTCTATAGCCAAACAAAGTGAAATGATTGATAATATTCAGAATATCTTAGATTCTGAAAAAGATTTTAACAAGCTGAAAAGCGAAATCAAAAAAGCAATTAAGATTAATGAAGTTAATAAACACGAATGGGAGATTTTTGAAACCAACTTAAATCAAATTCATAATGAGTTTATTATTAATCTTTCCAAAAAGTTTCCGAACCTAACTCCAAAGGATATAAAACTGTGTGTTTATCTAAAAATGAACCTTTCGTCAAAAGAAATAGCACCTATGATGAATATCTCTTTTAGGGGTGTAGAATTGCACAGATATCGCCTCAGAAAGAAATTAAATCTCACTCAGGACGAAAACCTCTCAAAGTTTTTATTAAGTCTGTAAGATTTGCATTTGTTTTTTACGGATATTATATTTTTCTACATCATTTTTTGTATAATTACAATACATCATTGCTACATCATAAGGTCATGTTAATGAAAATAATTTAACATTTAAAATATTGATAATTAGTAGTATAAATAAATGATTTAACATAATGATGTAGCTATGTAGTAGTGGTATTTGATGTACTACAACGATGTAATTGTTTAATTTGGCTTTACTAACTTAAACGATTACGAACTGTATGAAAAATTTTATTTTTAGCTTTTTAGCTCTCTTGCTTCTTCCGGCTTATATGTCTGGACAAGCAATAAAAGGAAAAGTAGTAGATAGCAGCGGAATGGGAGTTCCGGGAGCCATTATTAGTGCACCGGATTCAAAAGCTTCTGCTGATACTGATTTCGACGGAAATTTTACAATAAATGCCAAAGTGGGCGAGGTTATAAAAATCTCAATGCTGGGGTTTGACGCTGTTTCTTTGCCAGCAACTGCAGCACCCATGTCAATTACATTAGCAGAATCAGGCGATACTGCTTTAAAGGAAGTAGTAGTAATTGGATATGGTACAAGAAAGAAAATTGATAATACTTCTGCAGTAAGCTCAATAAAATCTGAAGAAATTACCAAGATGAAAGTTGCAAATGCTTCGCAGGCGATTCAGGGAAAAGCTGCAGGGGTTCAGGTATCAACTTCAGACGCACCAGGAAGTACACCATCAGTTGTAATTAGGGGAGCAGGAACAGCATTAGGAGGAAGAAATCCTTTGTATGTTGTAGATGGTATGCCTACAGAAAATATCAATAACATTAATAGTAACGATATAACATCTTACGAAATTTTGAAAGATGCCTCCTCATTAGCTATTTATGGAACAAGAGGTGCAAATGGTGTAATTATGATTACAACCAAAGCAGGTAAAGGAAAACTTACTGTAGATCTTGAAAGTTTTTCTGGAATTAGGACCCCTTTGAAAAAAGTAAAAATGGCAAATAGTGATGAATATGTTCGCTATAGTAATGCCGCTTACAGTAATGATTTCCCACAAGGCAGATTTTCTGCAAATCAGCCTTACAATACAGACTGGCTGGATGAGATAACAAGAACAGGCACTTATACTCAAAATAATGTCGCAATCTCAGGATCTTCAGAAAATGTAAAATACTTCTTCAGTCTTGGAAATTACGAAGAAAAAGGAATCTTGAACGGATCTGATTACGGACGAACTACAATTAGAACTAATAATGAATTTAAGCTTTCAGACAAAGTTAGAATTACCCAGAATTTAAGTGTTAGTACTATAAAAAATACACCAATGCCTTTGAGTGCATTTACTAATGCTTACAGACAATCTCCACTAGTTCCCGTGCGTTACGCTAATAGAAAATATGGAGTGCCATTTGTTTCTAATGGAGTTGTAGCTGAAACTGGAGCATCCTTTAACAATGTTGGAAACCCTGTAGCTCAACTTGATTATACAGATGAGCAGCAGCAAACAGTTATGTTGCAGGGTGGATTAAAATTAGATTATGACATAATCAAATCTTTAAAATTTACTTCACAGTTTAATGGAGAATTTTTCACTTACAAACAGTATAATTATGTTGATAATCAAGCTCTTTGGTTATCTGCAGATCCTACTCGTGAAGCATCAAAGTATCCTACAGATTTGAATGTAAATACTTTAACGAGAGGGAGAGATCAATACTTTAACTGGAATTTGTCTAACTATCTGACTTATAATAAAGTTTTTGCTGATATTCATGACGTTGAAGTTACAGCTGGTATTGAGGCAAATGTACAAGGAACCAGAGAAAAGTTAACTATTGACAGAAAGAATGTAAATTCAAACTCGAATTACTGGTCTTTAAAGGATGTTAATGTTGCAGGTTCTGTTACAGGCTTTAAGGATGAAGCTTTAAATCAAAGAAGACTTGCCTCTTATTTTGCACGTTTTCAATATAAATTATTAGACAAATACTTGGTTACAGGTACTGTAAGACGTGACGGATCATCACAGTTTGCTGAAGATAAACGTTGGGGAACATTTCCATCGGTTGGTTTAGGCTGGATCGTGTCTAAAGAAAGTTTCTTAAGCAACGTAGAACCAATTAATTTATTAAAAATTAGAGGATCTTGGGGTAGATTAGGAAATCAAAATGTACCTCTAAATACTCAGTTATTAACTTCTGGATTGGATTACTCAGGGTTAGGTTCTGGTACTACAGTAAATTCTCAGGTAGATCCTAATTTATCTTGGGAGATTGTTGAAGAACTTTCAGGAGGTTTTGATTTTGAGGTATTGGATAGCAGATTAAAAGGATCTTTTGATTTGTATGATAAAAATACAACAAATACAATTTTGAATGTTAGACCCTATTCGAGTTCAGGAATTACTATAGCTACACCTGCACATGTTGGAGAAGTATCTAATAAAGGTTATGAAATTTCTTTACGTTGGGATGATAAAATAAACGAAAATCTAAGCTATTGGGTAGGAGGAAATTTTTCTCATAATAAAAACGAACTTACAAGCCTTAAAAATGTTCAATTAAATCCAATTATTGGAGGAAGTTTAGGAAATGGTCAAAACACTAAGATCCTTGATAATACTTCAGTAGGTCAGCCATTAGGTAGTTTCTTTATGTATGAGTATGCAGGAGTTGACCCAACAAATGGTCAAATGTTATATTATAAAGCAGATGGTACCAGAGTTGCTCAATCAGGATTAGACGAACTTAAAGACAAAAAGTATGTAGGTTCTATTTTGCCAACTTCTAATTATGGAGTTAGTTTGGGATTGAATTACAAAAGCATTGATTTTTCTGTTGACGGTTACGGAATTGGAGGAGCAAAAGTATATAATGGAAAAAAAGCGCAACGCTTTGGAGGTGAAAATGTAGAGGCTTCAACAGCTCGGGATTTCTGGACACCAACTAATACTACAGCTTCTAATCCTGCACCTTCTAATTTAACTCCTTTCGCTTCAACTTATTACTTGGAGTCTGCAGATTTTTTTAGAATTAACAACATTACTTTAGGATACAAACTTCCTCTTAAAGAAGATCAATTTATTAGCTTTTGCCGAATTTATGTAAATGCAATTAATCCTTTTATTACACAAAAATTCTCTGGATTTTCACCAGATGTAGTGTCTGACGGTAAGTTAGTTGAAGGTACTCAGGGAGTTGAGTTAGATGCTTATCCATCATTGAGATCATTTGTTATAGGAGCTAATTTAAAATTTTAATATCATGAAAAAAATATATATATCAATGTTTGTACTTTCTGGATTATTATTTTCAGGATGTTCAGATGATTTTTTGGATGTAGATCCAACAGAAGCTATTCCGGCGGATCCTGCTTTAGTGAATAGTGATGCAGGAGCTTCAGGTTTTGTAACATCAATTTACAATCAATTTTTAGGCTGGGAAATGTCCTCTTTTGGATGGAATGCAGTTTCAAGTATTATCACCGATGACGCTGATAAAGGTTCAGATCCTGGAGACGCAGGTGGTGATAAAGATATTGTTGATGCTTTAACTTATAATGCTTCAACTCCCTCATTTCAATCAACTTGGGAGTCTAACTATGCAGGTATAAACAGATGTAATCAGGCATTGGAAATGTTACCTAAATTAGATAAGGCGACGCCTAGTTTAAAAGCGAGATTAGTAGGTGAAACTAAGTTCTTGAGAGCTTTTATGTATTTTACTTTAGTAAAAGGGTATGGAGGAGTTCCAATTGTAGATCATTTAGCGCTTGTTCCAATTTCTGAAGAAGATAGAAAAATGCAATTGACACGTAAATCAGTAGCTGAAGTTTATGCTTTTATAGAAAAAGACCTAAATGATGCTATCGAAGCACTGCCTTTAAAATCAGCTTACAGTGGAGCAGATGTTGTTCGAGTTTCTAAAGGATCAGCATATGCATTATTAGCAAAAGTAAATCTATATCAAAAAAATTGGCAAAAGGTAATTGACAATTGTAATCAGGTAACAGGCTATTCGCTGGTTTCTGATTATGCTTCACAATTTAAAAAAGAAGGAGAATTTGGTCCGGAATCAATTTTCGAAATAAATGGAGTGGGATCTACTTCAACTCCTGGATTTGGAATTGGAAATTACTCTGTCTCTCAGGCGCCACGTGGTGCCGGAGGTTGGGGTTGGGGATTCAACACGCCAACTAAAGGGTTGGCAGATGCTTATGAACCAGGTGATGTTAGAAGAGCAGCTACAATTATTTTCAGTGGTTCTGTTTTATATGATGGCAGAGAAATACCATCAACTGTGGCAAATCCAAGATACAATTATAAAGCATACTCATCATCTTTTTATAATCAGGAATTTACAGATACAAATCTAAGATATTTAAGATATGCCGAAGTTATATTAATGAAAGCTGAGGCCTTAAATGAATTAGGACAAACTTCTGAAGCTATTCCTTTAATAAATCAAATTCGTAAAAGAGCAGGTTTAGGAGATACTCCTTTTTCTTCTCAAGATGATGTTAGAAAAGCAATCTGGAAAGAAAGAAGATTAGAATTCGCATTTGAGCATGACAGATGGTTTGATCTTGTTAGAACAGGACAAGCAGAAGCAGCCATGGCAGCAGATGGGAAAAATTTTATTGTTGGAAAACATGAATTATGGCCTATTCCAACTTCATTCTTAAGAGAAGCGGGGGCACTTTCTCAACAAAACCCTGGTGGTTACTAATTAAAATTTAAAATCACTCCTTTCAAAGTTAGAAAGGAGTGATTTATTAATTGTTCTTAAATTTTTTACGATGATTAGAATTTCAGTTTTATTAATAGCTTTTATAGTTTTTGGTTGTGGTTCAAATACAGATAAAGCAAAAGAAAATGTAGAAAATACGTCTGAAGCAAAATTAACAGATGAACAACTTTTGGATGCTGTTCAAAAACAAACCTTTAAATATTTCTGGGATTATGCTGAACCAAATTCGGGGTTAGCCAGAGAACGTTACCATCCGGATGGAGTTTATCCTGAAAATGACTTGAATATTGTAACTACAGGAGGTTCAGGTTTTGGATTAATGGCGCTTGTTTCGGGAATGTCTCAAGGATATATTACAAAAGATCAGGGTGTTGAAAGATTAAACAAAATTGCAGATTTTTTAGGCAAAGCCGATCGTTTTCACGGAGCTTGGTCACACTGGATAGAAGGAAATACAGGAAAAGTAAAGCCTTTTGGAACCAAGGATAATGGTGGAGACTTAGTTGAAACTTCATTTTTGGTTGCGGGAATGATTACGGTTCGAGAATATCTAAAGGACGGTTCTGAAAAAGAAAAAGCTGTAGCTCAAAAATATGACGCACTTTGGAAAGGAGTGGAGTGGAACTGGTACACAAACAACAAAAATGTTCTATACTGGCATTGGTCGCCAAACTATGCGTGGCAAATGAATTTTGCATTAGAAGGATACAACGAATGTTTAATTACTTACGTAATGGCAGCTTCTTCGCCGACTCACGGAATTGATGCAAAAGTTTATCACGAAGGCTGGGCAAGAAGCGGAGGAATCGTTTCATCAAAAACAAAATACAATCTTCCGTTAATTTTAAAGCATAACGGAGCAGAAGAATTTGGCGGACCATTATTCTGGGCGCATTATTCTTATGTAGGACTTGATCCAACTCAATTGAGCGATAAATATGCGAACTACTGGGATTTGAACGTAAATCAAACCAAAATCAATTATGAGTATTGTGTGCAAAATCCCAAAAAAGGCTACAGTGCTGATTATTGGGGATTAAGCGCTTCGTATTCAAGAAATCCTGACGGATCAATTGGGTACAATGCACACATGCCAAGCAATGATCAGGGCGTTATGTCGCCAACGGCAGCAATAAGTTCGATCGTTTACACGCCAAAAGAATCTATGGCAGTAATTCGTAATTTATATGATAATCATAAAAAAGAAACCTGGGGAAATGCCGGTTTTTATGACGCTGTGAGTTTACAGAATAATTGGGTTGCAAAACGCTATTTAGCAATCGATCAGGGACCGGAAGTAGTAATGATCGAAAATTATCGTACCGGTTTATTATGGAAATTATTCATGAACGCTCCGGAAGTAAAACAAGGATTAGTTAAGCTTGGTTTCAAATCCGGGAAATACGGATTTTAATAGCATTCTCAATGAAATATAAAGCTACGTTATTAATTCTATTGTTTTCTGTAATGGGTTTTGCACAAAGCGAAACAAAAGGAAAAATAAAAACGGTTATCATGGCCAATTATGAATTGGGTTATGCCTTACACAAGCCGGCCAATACAAAAGATAAAAAGCCATTAATAGTTTTTATATCGGGTGATGGAGAAAAAGGAACTGATATTGAAAAAGTAAAAATTCACGGGCCTTTCAAATATTTAAAAACACACGAATTAGATGCGTATGTTTTGGCTCCGCAATGCAAGGAAAACGAGAAATGGAGCATTGAATCTCTTTATAAATTGATTTTAAAAATTCAGAAGGAAAATAAAATAGATGCTGACAGAATATATGTTACCGGTTTAAGTTCCGGAGGCTGGGCTGCCTGGAATTTAGTACTTTATTATCCGGAAAAGTTTGCGGCAATAGTTCCTATTTCTGGTTTTGTTGATCTTATAGAACTGGAAAGTGCCTGTAAAATTGCCAATATTCCAACCCGTATTTTTCATGGATTATTAGATGATGTGGTAAAGGTTGATTACGCAATCAGCATTTATAAAGAATTAAAAAAATGCAATGCAAAAGATGTTCAGTTGACCATTTTTGATGACGCAGGACATGACAGCTGGACAAAAGTTTATGACAATCCGGAGATTTATAACTGGATGCTTAAACAGAATAAAACAAATACAAATAAATAAAAACAATAGAATGAAAAAGAAATTAGTCTTACTATTTTTAGGATGTGCTGTTTTGGGTTACGCCCAAAAAAAGAACACTAAAAATGCAGTAAAAATTAAACCGAAATCTGAGTTTGTAGCCGAGTTAATTTCAAAAATGACTTTAGACGAAAAACTTGGGCAGTTAAATTTACCAACTTCTGGAGATATTACTACAGGACAAGCTAATAGTTCTAATGTTGCAAAAAATATTGCCGAGGGAAAAGTTGGAGGTTTATTCAACATCAAATCGGTAAAAAAAATTAAGGAAGTACAAAAAATTGCTGTGGAACAAAGCCGATTGAAAATTCCATTGCTTTTTGGTATGGATGTCATTCACGGTTACGAAACTACATTTCCAATTCCGTTAGGATTGTCTTGTACATGGGATATGAATTTGATCGAAAGAAGTGCTCAGATTGCGGCCCAGGAAGCAAGCGCTGATGGTATTAACTGGACTTTTTCACCAATGGTTGACATTTCCCGTGATCCTCGTTGGGGAAGAGTTTCTGAAGGTTCAGGTGAAGATCCGTACTTAGGAAGCCAGATTGCAAAAGCAATGGTAAATGGATATCAGCAACACGATTTATCTAAAAACAATTCGATTTTAGCGTGTGTAAAACACTTCGCTTTATACGGAGCTCCGGAAGGGGGACGTGATTACAACACTGTTGATATGAGTCATATCAGAATGTTTAATGATTATTTTCCTCCTTACAAAGCAGCTGTTGATGCCGGTGTAGGTTCTGTGATGGCTTCTTTTAATGAAGTTGATGGAATTCCGGCTACAGGAAATAGATGGTTAATGACCGATGTTTTGAGAAAACAATGGGGTTTTAAAGGTTTTGTAGTAACAGATTTTACAGGAATTCCTGAAATGATCGAACACGGAATGGGTAATTTACAAGATGTTTCGGCTATGTCCTTAAACGCAGGTGTTGAAATGGACATGGTTGGAGAAGGTTTTTTAACAACTTTGAAAAAATCATTAGACGAAAACAGAGTTACGATTTCACAAATTGACAATGCGGTTAGACTTATTTTAGAAGCAAAATATGACTTAGGATTATTTGAAGATCCATACAAATATTGTGATGAAAAAAGAGCAAAAACAGAAATTTTTACAGCAAGCAGCAGAAAAGAAGCAAGATCAATTTCGGCTCAGTCATTGGTTTTGTTGAAAAATCAAAATCAGGTATTGCCTCTTAAAAAATCGGGAACAATTGCACTTATCGGGCCATTGGCAGATGCAAAAGAAAACATGCCGGGAACCTGGAGTGTAGCTACAAAAATGGAAAATGCAGTTTCATTATTAGCTGGAATTAAAGAAGTTGCAGGAGCATCCACGAAAGTGTTGTATGCAAAAGGAAGCAACTTAGATTATGATGAAGAGTTTGAGACAAAAGCAACAATGTTTGGTAAAACCTTACATAGAGATGCACGTTCTAAAGAAGATTTATTGGCAGAAGCTTTAAAAATTGCAAATCAATCTGATGTAATTGTTGCAGCACTTGGAGAATCTGCAGAAATGAGCGGAGAATCAAGCAGCCGTACCAATTTAGAAATTCCACAAGCACAAAAAGACTTATTAAAAGCGTTATTAAAAACAGGAAAACCAGTTGTTTTAGTTTTATTCGACGGACGTCCGTTAGTAATTAATGACGAAAATGCAACCGTACCAGCTATTTTAAACGTTTGGTTTGCAGGAAGCGAAGCAGGTTATGCTATTGCTGATGTTTTATTTGGAGATGTAAATCCTTCCGGAAAATTAACATCAACTTTTCCAAGAAGCGTTGGTCAGTTGCCAATTTATTATGCACACAAAAATACAGGAAGACCACTTTCTAATGCAGAAGGTAAATTCGAAAAATTCAGATCAAATTATATTGATGAAAGAAACGAGCCATTATTCCCATTTGGGTTTGGTTTAAGTTATACTTCATTCGAATATTCAAACCTGAAAATTTCAGCTGATAAAATGAATTTCAGCGGAAAATTAAAAGTTACCGTGGATGTTGCAAACACAGGAAATTATGACGGAAAGGAAACCGTTCAGTTATACATCAGAGATTTAGTTGGATCAGTAACAAGACCAGTTAGAGAATTGAAAAACTTTCAAAAAATAACCCTTAAAAAAGGGGAGAAACAAACCGTGAGTTTTGATATTATTGTTGAAGATTTAAAATTTTATAATTCTGATTTACAATTCGTAGCGGAACCTGGACAGTTTGATGTTTTCGTTGGCGGAAATTCAAATGCCGATAAGAAAGTTAGTTTTGAGTTAACTAAATAGTTGGTTTGTTAATTAGTAATTGCCCTTCGTACTGGTTATACGGAGGGCTTTTTTATAGTTTGTTACTCTTAAAATGTATTAAAATTAGTACGGTTTTTAGATCAATAAAAACTCAAATTTTTCAAATAATTTAATTTTCTATATAATGAAAACCATTATAACATCTAAAATATTCCTGTTTCTATTTGCAATAGTTGCTTTGTCTTCTTGTACGGCAAAGAAAAATGCAATTGTTGCGCATCGCGGAGCCTGGAAAGCAAATAATCTTCCTGAGAATTCAGTTGCTTCACTGAGACATGCAATTGATATGAAACTTGCAGGATCAGAGTTTGACGTATGGAGAACTGCTGATGATTCATTGGTAATCAACCATGACGCGCATTATAACAAACTTCTTATTGAGGAAACAAATTATGCCGACTTAATAAAATTTAGACTTTCAAATGGAGAGAAGCTGCCAACTTTGTATGAATATATCACTAATGGCAAAAAAAATAATAAACATACACTTTTAGTCTGTGAGATAAAGCCTTCGGAAATAAGTAAAGAAAGAGGAAAACAAACGGCACTAAAAACGGTTGAAACGATCAAAAAACTTAAAGCGGATAAAATTACGGGCTATATTAGTTTTGATTACGAAATTCTAAAACAAATTAGACAAGTAGACCCAAAAACTTCCCTGCAATATCTCGAAGGAAATAAATCTCCAAAAGAAGTTAAATTAGACAAAATAACGGGTGTAGATTTTCATTATTCTGTTTTTGAAAAACATCCCGAATGGATAAAAGAAGCCAAAGAAAACAATATCACATTAAATGTCTGGACGGTTAACGATGCGAAAGTGATGGATTGGATTATAGAAAATAAATTTGATTACATCACCACCAATGAGCCTGAATTACTGAATGATAGAATTAAAAATTAGTAATTAAAAATGAATAATAGCTTTTAAACTTTAATAGCTTGATTTTAAAATAAAAAAATAAAAAAATGTATAAACTATCGTCTATTTCGCTTTTGTTGCTTTTGATAGGATTTAATAACAATATCTTGGCACAAAACGCTGGTATTCCTGGAAAAACAGAATGGTTTGATCCCAATAAACCGGCTTCAACGTATTGTAATCCAATAAATATTGGTTACAATTACACGACCTTTAATCACAACGGAATTCCGGAATCGCGTCGTTCTAGTGCAGATCCGGTTATTATTACTTATAAAGGTGAATATTATTTATTTGCTACCAATCAGGCGGGTTTCTTTTGGAGTAAAGACATGTCTGACTGGAATTTTGTTTACGGAAGTTTTCAAAGACAACCGGGAGATGATGATCAGTGTGCACCCGCTGCATGGGTGGTAAACGATACTTTGTTTTATGTTGGGTCAACATGGAAAAAAGATCATCCGGTTTGGAAAACAGCCGATCCAAAATCAGGAAAATGGTTGCGACATGTTGATAAAGCCATGTTACCAACTTGGGATCCTGCTATTTTTCAGGATGATGATAAAAAAGTATATATGTACTACGGTTCAAGCGGAAAATTACCACTTGTAGGCGTAGAAGTAGATTACAAAACATGGTTACCAAAAGGGAATCAGGCCGATTATGCACAACTGTATGCAGCAACAGAAGTTGAAGATATTCAAAAACCTTACGGTCAGGCAAAAGCAGTTGTTGGTTTAGATCCTGCTTTACACGGTTGGGAACGTTTTGGACCTAACAATGATATGGAACCTGCACCTTGGGGGAATTTTATTGAAGGTGCGTGGATGACCAAACATAATGGTAAATATTATATGCAATACGGAGCTCCGGCAACAGAATTTAAAGGTTATGCAAACGGAGTTCATGTGGGCGATAATCCGTTAGGACCATTTGTGTATCAAAAACACAATCCGATGTCGTATAAACCCGGTGGTTTTGTAATAGGTGCCGGACACGGAAATACTTTTGATGATATTTATGGAAATTACTGGAATACCGGAACGTGTAAAATCTCGATAAAAGACCGTTTTGAGCGTCGTATCGATATGTTTCCTGCCGGATTTGATAAAGATGATGTCATGTATTCGAATACATCTTATGGAGATTTCCCGATAAAACTTCCGACAGAAAAACGTAACCAGGAACAAGGCGCTGCTTCCGGATGGATGCTTTTATCGTATAAAAAAACCGTAACCGTTTCTTCTTCTGAAGAATGTATGGAAGTAGAAACACACAGAATGGATAACGGAGGCAAAAAAGTCTATGAAAAATTCTGCTACGGACCAACAAATTTAACCGATGAAAATATTCAAACGTATTGGTCAGCAAAAACGAGCAATCCGGGTGAATGGTTACAGCTTGATTTAGGAAGAAAAATGCAGGTAAATGCGTTGCAAATTAATTATGCAGATCATAAAGCAACGCAGTACAATAAAGCGATGGATATTTATTATCAGTATAAAATATTCATGTCTGATGATGGTGTAAACTGGACATTGGTTGTAGATAAATCTCAAAATGATAAAGATGTGCCGCACGATTATGTCGAATTATCAAAATCAATCGAGGCGCGTTACATCAAAATGGAAAATATTCATAATGCTTCGGGATTATTCGCGGTTTCTGATTTCAGGGTTTTTGGAAACGGATTGGCAGCAAAACCAAAAGCAGTATCTGATTTTAAAGTAAACAGAAATACTAAAGATTCCCGTAATGCAATGATTACCTGGAAGAAACAAACCGATGCAATAGGATATAATATTTATTACGGAATAGCTCCTGATAAATTGTATAATGCAATTATGGTTTATGATCAAAGTTCGTACGACTTTAGAGGTTTAGATAAAGGAACTAAATATTATTTTACGGTAGAAGCTTTTAATGAAAATGGAATTAGTACAAAAAATAAGATTATTGAAATAAAATAAATTTTGTAACTATTTTTCACAAAAAAGGTTGACTAAAACCGCCGTGAGTTGAAAAGAATTTTCGTTCCTTTGCATGGCTATCATATAGCAGATTAAGTAACCCAGAAAAAGCCATTAAACCTATGAAAAAAACAATTCTTTTAACTGCATTAGTTTTAAGCGTATTGACATCTTTTGCACAGTCAAATGATGAAAAAAACATTAAATTATTTTATAAAAAGGCCTTAACCGAGTCTAAAGCTTATACTTGGTTAGAGTATTTGTCTAACGATATTGGAGCTCGTTTGTCGGGTTCTCAAAACGCACAATTGGCTGTTAATTATACTAAATCTCAATTAGAGAGCTTAGGTCTTGATAAGGTATATTTACAGGAAGTGATGGTTCCGCATTGGGTTCGTGGAGAAAAAGAAACCGCTTTTATTTTAAACGGAAAAGTAAAAACAGTTGTGCCCGTTTGTGCTTTGGGCGGATCTGTTGCAACATCAAAAACCGGACTTACAGCTGAAGTTATAGAAGTTCAGGGAATTAAGGAATTAGCCGAATTAGGAGATAAGGTAAAAGGAAAAATTGTGTTTTTTAACAGACCCATGAATCCTGAAAATGTAGAAACTTTCATTTCATACGGAGCTTGTGTTGACCAAAGATTTGCAGGTGCAAAAGAAGCAGCTAAACTTGGAGCAGTAGGAACAATTGTACGTTCGATGAATTTACGTTTAGACGATTTTCCTCATACAGGCGCACAAAGTTATGGTGATTTGCCGAAAGAACAATATATTCCAACAGCGGCTATTAGTACAAACGGGGCTGAATTATTAAGTGCAACTTTGAAAAGTAATCCAGCTTTAAAATTCTATTTCAAACAATCTTGTGAAACTTTACCCGATGCATTGTCGTATAATGTTGTTGGAGAATTGACAGGAACAGTAACGCCGGAAAATATTATGGTTGTTGGAGGACATTTAGATTCCTGGGATCTTGCCGATGGTTCTCATGATGACGGAGCTGGAGTAGTACAAAGTATGGAGGTAATTCGTATACTTAAAAACTTAAACTACAAACCTAAAAACACTATCCGTGTGGTTTTGTTTATGAATGAAGAAAATGGCGGAAAAGGCGGAGCTAAATACGAAGAGCTCTCAAAACAAAAGAACGAGAATCATATTTTTGCATTAGAGAGTGATTCAGGCGGATTTTCTCCAAGAGGGTTTTCAATTGAAGCAGATGATGTAAACCTTAAAAAAATACAAGGATTCAGAGATCTTTTTGAGCCTTATTTAGTGCATAGTTTTACAATTGGCCATGCTGGATCAGATATTAGTCATTTAACGTCTAAAGCGATTGTTAAAGCCGGATTAAAGCCTGATTCGCAACGTTACTTTGATTATCACCACGCAGCAAATGATAAATTTGACGCTATTAATAAAAGAGAACTGGAACTTGGAGCAGCAACAATGACAAGTTTGGTTTATTTATTAGATCAAACCGGAATTGTTCTTCCAACGTCGAATTAATTTTAAAATACATTTATAAAAAAGACCGTCTCAAATTATTTTTGAGACGGTCTTTTTATTATCATTTTTTTAAATTATTTGTAGAAATACATATATCTCGTTTGAGGTTAATTTTTAATTAAAATTTTATTACGATTGTATAATATAAAAATGTAATAGGAGCATTAGATAACAGAATTAAAATTTTAACCGCTATGTCTTTTCTATGTTCAGCAAGTCCAATAAATTTATCAATAAGATCAATTAGCATTATCGTATTAAGAAATATTGCAGCAGTAACAAATGGAAAAGCAATAATTAAAAGATTTGGATTGGCATTGGTAACAATATAAAGTACAAAAAAAAATGTGCTGACAATGAAACTGCCAATAGCTAATTCTGTAGATTGTTTTTCTTCAAATGGTTCGTCAGTTGTTTTCATAAGTTTAAATCTTAAATGTTTTTTGAATTGATGAGATAGATAGTGAAAGCATTTTTGAAAAATCCAGATGATGAAACCGAAGTGCTTGTTTTCCCTTTTTATATTGTTTGAAAAAGTAACATAGATGGCTTATATAGAAAGGAGTTCCTGACAATATCACAGCATACAAGTACAAACTTTTCTTTCCGTTTCCTAAAAGATAATATTGCATTCCGATTTCTTCAGCAACTGAAATCCCGGTATTGGTTAAAACATGAATTATATCATGATCTTCCAGTTTTGGCTGAATATCAAAATGATTTTTGTCTAGAAAGTTTCCTAATCCAAAGCCAAGCGAATCCTTATGATATTGCAATAACTTCTGCTTATCAATTTCCCATGGCGTACTTTTCTTAAAATACTTTTGGTATGGTTTTCTGCTAGCTTCATACATTTTTTCTACAATATAATCTTTCATAAAATTATTTTAAAAGTTCTTTGAATTTCAAAGTTAATTATTAAATAAAAAAGCCAATTTAGATTTCAATTAGCTTTTTGGATTTTAATACGTATCAATTACTGTTTTTAGCAAATCAGAATCAGCAAGGTTAGAAGGAGAGACTACTTTTTCGCCAAGCAGAATATCGTTTCCATATCTTTCTTTTAATATTTTTTGTACTCTGTCATCTTTCAAATTAAAATCCTGCAATTGATGTAACGGACATAATTCAATACTAGCTCCGTTTTTGTATATTTTCCAAACTAATTCAGAACAATAAATTTTGTTATCTGTCCATTCAAAATAGCCATCATAATCTCTTCCATCAAATTGCTGACTATAATTCTGCATTTTTTGTACAATGGCCGGAGTCAAAACATGATCTGCATTTTTTAATCTCTTTATCAAATACTTATTTTCTTTTCCGTGTTGAATCCATTCTTCAAATGGCGTAAGTTTTACGGGTTGCACTGCTTCAAAAACAAACCATTTGCCGTTAATATCATAGATAATACCACAGTGCGAAAATTTCGAATTAGTTGCAATTCTTACCGCTTCACATTGAGCAGATTGGGAAGTTTGAAAAATAATGTCACCATCTTTTAGTTTGCTTTGTAGATTGTTATCCGCCTTTTTGGTTTCTGTTTTCGAAAATGGATTATCCGGAAAAACAGACATCGCTACAAATAAGGCAAGGCCAAAACTTAGCAGAAACGTAACAGCAAGAAACAGATATTTTTGTTTTTTCATCTTTGTATTTTTATCTTATAAAAGTACCTAATCTGTTCTCATCTTTATCATTTTTTCAGAATAACAATATTTAAAAGTACTTTGGATTACAAAGTAAATAATAAAAAAAATAGTTACCAAATAAATGATAACTATTTTAAATATATTTTTTTAAGAAATGTTAGATTCTAAAAATTCCTCCAACAGCAATAATTCTTTGAAAGTACATAAAGTGCTGTGAAGCAGAATCTTCATTACTTACCGTAGTTTTAATATCATGCATATCAATATAACCTCCTTTTAACTCACCCTGAACATAAAAATGCTTGTAGAAAGTAAAATTAATTCCCGCTTTTGCAGAAACTCCATAACCGGAAACATGAAAATCGTCATGACGATCTTTCCCTAAAAGTTTGGTATTTGTTTTTGGATATAAAACACCGCCTGCAATACCTTCAGTTAAATTAATCTGAACTTTATCGATGTTTGGAAGATTAAACCATTGTGAAATGTCATCATGTCTTGCAAACTCTGTATTAATGTAGTTCAAACCATCTGTATGTTCGTAAGTTAAGAACGTTTCATCAGTAAAATTAACTGGTGTATTGTTATAATTAGGATTATTATGAACTGAACCAGGCTGATCTAAAGGTAAGTTAACATAACCCGTAACATTCGCCGTTTGATCCTGGGTCATTACATATTTCATGTGGTCAACTCCAATAGCGATACTATAGTGATCGTTAATAAAATAACCCAATCTCAAATTTGTTTGTGGAATCGTCATATTAACCGGATTGATGTAATCAATATGCCAGCCCTTTGGTTTGTCATGGGCAGTCATATTATCAACAGTAAAGTTGTAGTCTTTTCCCTTAAAAGTTACATCAGATTTAGAGTAACTTTCTCTGTTTCCACCCCACATAACAAAGAATTTTCCTTTATTGTGTGCTGTGTATTTTTCTTGTATTGCGATTTCATCCTGGGCAAACATGTTTACAGTAAAACACATTAAGAATAAAGGCAAGAATAAAAAATTATTTTTCAATGAATTGTGTAATAAAATTAAAAGGCATTTACAGTTTTTCTGATAGCAACCAACTTGGTCATTAAACCTTCAAAATAATCTAAATGAAGCATGTTAGCACCATCGCTTTTTGCGTTAGCAGGGTCAAAGTGAGTTTCGATAAAAATACCGTCAACACCCACAGCAATTCCCGCTTTGGCAACAGTTTCAATCATATCAGGTCTGCCGCCCGTAACACCGGCAGTTTGGTTAGGTTGTTGCAGTGAATGTGTAACATCCAGAACCGTAGACGCATATTGCTGCATAGTAGGAATTCCTCTAAAATCAACAATCATGTCCTGGTAGCCAAACATAGTACCACGATCTGTAACCATAACATTCTCATTCTGACAGTCTAAAACTTTCTGAACAGCATGTTTCATGCTTTCAGGACTCATAAATTGTCCTTTTTTCAGGTTCACCACTTTTCCTGTATTAGCCGCAGCCACAACAAGGTCAGTCTGACGTACCAGGAAGGCAGGAATTTGCAAAACATCTACATATTGCGCCGCCATATCTGCATCCTCATTTGTGTGAATATCTGTTACAGTTGGCACATGAAAAGTTTCTGAAACTTTTCTTAAAATTTTTAATGCTTTTTCGTCACCAATTCCAGAAAAGCTATCAATTCTGGAACGGTTGGCTTTTTTAAAAGATCCTTTAAATACATAAGGAATCTGAAGTTTGTCGGTAATACCAACCAATTTTTCAGCAATTCTTAATGCCATTTCTTCTCCCTCGATAGCGCAAGGCCCCGCCAGTAAAAAGAAATTACCACTTTCAGTATGCTTAATTTGTGGAATATGTTGTATGTTCATAATATGATTTTTTGACAGTGCAAAGGTAGTTATGATTTATGAATAGCAGATGAAGATTTAAGATTATTTTAAGAAGCTAATCCTGCTATGCGCTATAATATTTTTCTCCAAACCCTTTTTTTCTAGGTCTTTGCAGGAGCTTCCTCCGGTCGCTCTGCAAAAACCAGAAAAAATAGGCTTTCTCAAAAAATGATTTCCGCTTCTATCAGGGCTATGACTTTAGTGGAACTACGGTTCATAATGAATTTTTCCTCAAAAGTTATTCAAATTCTAGCTTCAAATTAAATTCCTTTTCCAAAATAGCGTTCAGTTGATGATCTTCAAAAGAAATAACATCAGATTTTCCGTTGGATACCGTTTTAATCGAATTTTTGAGGAGGATTTTTTTTCCCAGAGGATTTTGCAAAACAACGATTAAGTTGTTTACAAAAAAAGAATCGGGATGCGAGTAATTATAGTGATTGGCGGGTTTAAAATCAACCCATCTTTGTGGCGTTAAATCAAAAGAATATAAATTAGACCATTCTTTTCCAATTTTTATTTGCAGTAGGTAGTCATCGTCATCTGTTTTAACCAAAGTAAAAGTATCAAAATCCTGCTGAATTTCAGATTCGGTTTCGCTCAGTTTCAATGGTTCTCTAATGCTGTTCCCTCCAAACCCCAAATCAATCAGATATTCTTCATTTTCGATTCTAGCAACTATTGCCAAATGTGTTTTAGCATTCTGACCCGGATTAACAAGCGGACGCACGGCAATATAATAATGAGGAACACCAATTTCCTGAAGCGCTAACGAAAAAATGCCATTAATTTGATAGCAATATCCGCCACGATTTTTGGCAACAATTTGGTTTACAATATCATCACCAACTAAAGAAATAACTTTTCCCGCCTGAACATCAAGATCTTCAAACGGAACAGTAAATATTTGGCTTTGCATCAATTTTTTTATGCCTTCCAAATTGAGTTTAATTTCTCCCTCAAAATTAATTCTCTTTAAATATTGCTGTAAATCGAAACTTGAAGCTTCAATTTTATGATTATTTTTTGATTTTTCCATCCTATATTTTTTTGACTTTTGTAAAAATACTTAATAAATCAAAATTAAATCATTTAGGGAAGTACAGGAATATTTTAACTTATTTTTCGGTTATTTTCGAAGTAAGTTTTAGTTTAAATTTGTATAAACAACAGCAAAAATTCTCTTTCAAACTAATTCTCTTATTACTCCTTCTTCAAACTCAATCCCAGCGGAACCATTAAAATTCCCTTTTCATAAATATTCAAATAAAGGATAACCGACTTTTTTTGCCCTTGCCATTTTAGCTCATAAACATTTAAGAATCCGGCTCCCATGTCGCTTCGTTTAGTAGGGAAGGGGCAGCACGTTTCTAATCTTGAATACGTAATTTTTTCGCCGTTTGGTCCGGCTAAAGCATTTAAAAAACGAGTTTCATTTAAAGCCTCATCTCTGGTATTTCTATAAAAAATATTTATTGGGTAATCAGGATCGTAGCCGTATTTTTTGTCTTTGCTAAAAAGAGTAATAACAAAAGTATTATCTTTCTTTAAAACTAAATCAGGCGCATTATCATCTACATTTTTTAAAGTCGATTTGGTACTTATGCAAGAAGTTGCAGTAATTAGTAAAACAATAAAAAGCGCTATTTTTTTCATGGTTAAGAGTATTGGTCATACAAATGTAAAAGGTTTTTATACTACAAATTTCACGAATTTCCTCAAATTTCAATTTATTTAAAAATTTACTACTTTATTCAGATCAAAAAAATAAAATCAGTAATATCTGCTTCATCAGCGTTACATATAAAGCTATTCTGCCTTTTTTGGGTTCAGTTTCAATATACCTGCCACAATCAGATATTGTGCCACAAGATATGTAAGCATGATAAAAAAGACACCTTTTTCTATTGAAGAATGAAATCTGTCCATAGCAAGAATACTATCAGAAACAACAAACACAGCTGCACCTGTAAAAACATATTTATTTCCCGGCTTTGACCAGGTTAAAAAGCCATTAAAAGCAAGTAATAACATTGTCGAAATCACAAAAGCATATACAATAACCGGAATTTTCAGATTGCCTAAATTGGGCAGTAAAATGCAGAGCATTCCTATTAAATAAACCACAATTACAATACATCCCACCCTAAAAACAATATTATTCCTGATTTGAGTAGGATTTTGTTTATTGAAAAGTGTACAAAATATGATGTGAGAAATTAGGAAAGAAACCAAACCGAGAATAAAATAAATCTCAGCAATATCAGCAAATAATAAAATAATATCACCAAGCCAGCAAAAGGCCAAAGCGGTTAAAAGTGTGTTTCGCGAGGGAAATCTTTTATAAGCGTAAACGGCAAATCCCAATAACGGAATCAAAGCGGGTTTTAAATATAAATCTAAGTATTCATTTCCTGAAAGTAAAATGACAAGATAAACAATACTAACTGCCATGTAGATTTTAAAAAATAAAGTGTGTTTCATAATTTTGGTAAGAATTGATTATGGGGACTAGGGGTAGTTTTGAAATCGATAGTAGCGAAATAAATTGCAGTTAAAATGGAAAAGCTTAAATAGATTAAAATGACATAAGTTGAAAACGGAAAAAGCTGATTGAGCCCAAACCAATCACCGTAAAAAATGATGATTGCAATGGCGATTATAAAACGGAATGCTTCCCAAAAAATTGCGTATTTACTTTTATCCATTAACTCAGAGTAACTGTAAATCGTTACCAAAATAAAAAAGCCGTAAACGAAGATATTTGGCAAACCAATTTTAGCAATACTATCAAATAAATAGGTGACGAACAATAGCGTTATCAAAACTTGCGTAACCGACCAATAAATAAGTTTTTGCGAGTTTTGAGTACCGTATTTTTCAAAATCGTAAACATTTTCAATTTTGCTTACAGGATACTTTTCTTCAAAATTTTCTGGTCGCCAGCCTGTTGGTTTGAACCAGATAGTAAATTTGTCTTTCCAGCTTTCTGCACGCCACGCATCTTTGACTAATAAAGTAAGATGCTGGAAATTAATCTTAATTGGGTTCCAGGTATTAGCAGGTCTTGTGATTCCAAATACTGGTGGAACATGATCTAATTCGGCTTGAAAAGTACCAAACAGTTTGTCCCAAAAAATAAATATCTGTGAATGATTTTTATCTAAATATTCAGGATTTATAGCATGATGAACGCGGTGATGAGATGGAGTAACCAGAATATTTTCTATAAAACCCATTTTTTTGATGTGTTTGGTATGATACCAAAATTGCAAAAATAGATGCAATGGCAGAGTAATCGCGATTACCGTAGCCGGAACACCTAATAAAGCTGCCGGAATTAATAAAAAAGTAAATAAATTAACCAAACTCGCAATAGGCTGGCGCAATGCGCACGCTAAATTAAATTCTTCGCTGCTGTGATGAATCGCATGTTTGTTCCAAAGGAAATTAATTTGATGCGCTAATCTGTGGCTCCAATAACCATAAAAATCAATAACAAAAAAAGCGATAAAATAGGATAAAACAGAAGATTCAAGATGAAAAACGGCAATTTTTGAAACCAGCCATTCATATGAAATAAAAGTAAGACTTAAACCCAGAACATCCTTTACAGAATTAGTAATTCCGGAGCTGATGCTTGATACGCTGTCGATTAAAGGAGCAGTATCTTCTTTTTTACAGATGCCATATATTTTCTCGAATACAATTAAAACTAAAAAAATAGGCGTAGCGATAATTAGTATCTTTCCGTATTCTTCCATAAAAAAATGTTATAAAATACCCAAATATAGAATATTTTATAACATTTTTTAAGCTATTCACAATTTAAACGATCTCAGCGCTTAATCCTGCCTCTAAAAGTTGTGAGCATTGCGGTTTAAGTTTATCCATCGAACCTGTTTTAACAGTGCATTTGCCGTTGTAATGTACAATTAAAGAACATTGTTCAGCTTGTTCGGGTGTATGATTACAAACGCGCATTAAAGTATCTATAACGTGATCAAAAGTATTTACATCGTCGTTATATACAATGATTTCGTTATTAAAACCTGTCGCTTCTTTTTGAAGAACTCTTTCTCTTACTTTTTCTTTAGTACTCATGTTTTTAGGTTTTTGTACTGTTGTAATTACTATCTAATTTACGTATTTTAATGAAACCCAGTTATTTCTTTCTAGCTTTTTAACATAAGTTAAACCTTTCTCAGTGCACGAAGCATCAATAAATGGAACATCTGCCTCATAGAAACCACTAAAAAGTATAATTCCTTTTGGGTTTAAACAATCAACATAACTTTGCATATCATTTAGCAGGATGTTACGATTGATATTTGCAATAATCAAATCGTATTTTTTGCCTGCTAATAAAGCTGCATCGCCTTCATAAACGGTAATATGTTTGCAATTATTGCGATCTGCGTTTTCGATAGAATTTAGATAGCACCAATTGTCTATATCAATGGCATCAATTGGCTGAGCACCTTTCATTTCTGCCAAAATAGCCAAAATTGCAGTTCCGCAGCCCATATCTAAAGTTTTTAAACCCTCAACCTCCATTTCTAATAGATGCTGAATCATCATATGAGTTGTTTCGTGATGACCGGTTCCAAAACTCATCTTTGGTTCGATTACAATATCAAACTCAGCATCAGTTTTTTCGTGAAAAGGAGCGCGAACATGACATTTTCCGTCTACATCAATGGCTTCAAAATTCTTTTCCCATTCTTCGTTCCAGTTTACCTGATCGATTTCTTCAACCGTATATTCAATTTTAAACTCATCAGATTCTAAAATATAAATGTCATTCAGAATATTCTCATCCCATAAATCTTTCTTTACATAAGCTGAAATTCCAGTTTCTGTTTCTGTAAAAGTTTCAAATGCTTTTTCGCCTAATTCAGCAATTAAAATTTCTGATCCGGGTTCTTTCGGTTCAATTGTAAAATGATATCCTAAATATATATTTGACATAAATAATTTTTTTGCAAAGGTAAGAATAGAATGCAGAAGTTGCTTATAAATCTAAAAGAACATTATTAAGTTAAGAATTATTTAAAGCATAAAAAAAGCGTTCGCTTTGCGAACACTTTTTTTATAATAAGATTTAAAATCTAAAATTAAATTGCAGTAACGATTGCTAGAAAGTCATCTGCTTTTAAAGCAGCACCACCAATTAAACCACCGTCTACGTCTGGTTTACCAAAGATTTCTTTAGCGTTATCCGGTTTTACAGAACCACCGTATAGAATTGAAACTTCATCAGCAATGTCAGCTCCAAAAGCTTTGCGGATTGTTTCTCTGATAAATTCGTGCATTTCCTGTGCTTGTTCAGGAGAAGCAGTTTCTCCCGTTCCAATTGCCCAAACAGGCTCATAAGCTAAAACAACTTTAGACCAGGATTCCTTACTAATATGGAAAATTCCGTCACGTAATTGATTCTCAACAATATTAAAGTGATTTTCAGATTGACGATCCTTTAATTCTTCGCCAAAACAGAAAATTACAGTCATGTCATGTTTTAAAGCTGTATCTACTTTACTAGCGATCAAAGAGTCAGTTTCATGGAAAATAGCTCTACGCTCAGAATGACCAAGAATTACGGTATTTACACCAATGCTAGTTAACATATCAGCAGAAATCTCCCCTGTAAAAGCACCACCTTCAGCCTGATGAACGTTTTGAGCTGCAACGCCAATAGTTGTATTTTTTACTTTGGCAACAGCCGCTTGCAAGTTTACAAATGTTGGTGCAACAATTACCTGTGCAGTAGTTTGCGCTGGTATTTTAGTAATTAATTCGCTTAATAATTCTTCAGTTTGTCCTGCATTTTTATGCATTTTCCAGTTTCCTGCAACAATCTTTTTTCTCATTTTGTAGTTTTTAGTATTCTTTTTTGTTTTTTGTGGTAATTTATTAAACCCGTTATGCTTGTTTTAAACTTTTTAGAGTTTCATTAATTTTATCAAAATCAGTTTCAATGGCGCGATATAAAACGATTTTTCCAGTTTTATCAATGATGATGTATCTCGGAATCCAATCAAGATCAATTGCTTTTCCAAAAACGCCTTTCATTCCGTCGTTCATCATAAAATGATCGCCTTTTAATTCGTGCTTTTCAATTCCTGCTTTCCATTTTTCAGCAGTTTTATCAGCAGAAAGAAATAAGTAAGACACATCAGGATTATTTGCCTGAAGTTCTTTTAATTTGGGCATGGCTTTTACGCAGTCGCCACACCATGATGCCCAAACTTCGATAACCAAAGTTTTACCTTTGTATTTTTTTAAAATATTTTTGAAAGAAGTCTGACCTCCATCAATAGTTAATAATTTTTCAGACAAAGCCTCTTTAGAAAAACTTGTTTTTTGAGCTTGTGTGCATGAAAAAGTAATAAATGCAATAACAATTAGAGCTATTTGTTTCATATTATTATAATAGTTTTTAAATATTATAAATTGCTTTTACGGAAATGAATCTGCAAATTCAAATCAGGGCAATTTCGTAAAATAAGGTTCTCAACAAAGTTAAACAAAGAAATTGAATGCCATATGGAGATTAACAAAATTTGAAGACTCGTTTATTTTATCACAAAACGGGAAATTTCAGTTACAAAATGGGGAATGAAATCGTAATAGTTCGATTGAAAAACTTAGTTTTTAATTTTTTGTAACTTAAAAATGGAGAAATGAAAGACAAAAAATATTTTTTTGAGATTTAAAATATGCTAAAAGATTCAAAAAAGTGCCTGATTTTGCTTTTTTGAATGACCGTTTATGTTTTTTTTCACATTAGTGATTTGTATATTTAATCATTATTTCTAGTTCATTCATAATCACCATTTGCCCATTTTTTGCTTGGAACAATCCATTCGTCTAAAGCTTTGTATAAAAAGCCATGTTTTAGGGTGGTATGTAGTTCGATTTCCTTAAAATGACTTATTTTAAGTTTTGAAGTTTCTTTTCTCTTAATAGCCGAAACTCCATAAATATCTGATTTTTCATATATAGTTAAAATGTTTCCACAGAAATTGATATCCGGACTTTCTTCAATATCCCTATCCATAAAAGAACCAATAAAGACAAAATTTACATCCGGATTAGCCAAATAAGTTGAAACATATTGGGCAATATAACCACCTTTTGAAGTTCCTATTACGGTTATTGTGTTGGGAGAAACATCTTCTTTTATTAATTTTTTAATTTGCTTGGTTATCTTTTCAGCATATCTTGCCGCGTTGGTATTTTTGCTTCTTTTTTCGCTAAAAACCGTAAAATTATCTTTTTTAAACGAATCTATAATCTCGTTATATTCTGCTTTTCCATATTCAGGATGTACAATATTTAAATCGTTTTCTTCCACAAATCTATTATGCAGGAAAAAGATATAACGTTGATTTTTATTTGTTGTTTGAGATTGGCTAAAACCCATAACTCCGCAAAGAATAGTGAGTAAAAAAATAAATAATAATTTTCGAAATTCTTTCATATAATGGTTTGTTATTGGCATGTTAGCAAATATATAAAAACAAACTACCTCATTACTATTTTCTTATGATGTTGATTTTTATTATTAACGTCATTATTTGATAAAAAAAGCGCCAATCCATCTAAATAAATAGAAGAACTGGCGCTTAAATTTATAGCAATTATTAAGTTTACAATTTCAAATCTTCAATATCGTTATAATGTACTTTCTGAATAACAGTTCCTTTTTGTAAAAGCACAATACTTGGATTTGCTCTTTCGATTGTTTTTAAAGTGGTAGCATCGCAAAAATAGAAATCAACATCTAAGCCATATTGTTTTTTGGTTTTAGCAATTTCATCAGCTCCGGAAGCTGTCATTGCAATTACTTTATACCCTTTTAATGTTGCTTTTTCGTTTAGGTCTTCCAGCTTTTTCATTCCTTCAGGATTTGATAAAGTCAGATCATACGTTACAAAAATCAATAACTTAGGTTCTTTTAGCAATTCTTCTTTATAATCAGAATCGTCTTTTGTCATTGAAAAATCGTGAATTGGCGGTACATATCCTTCGGTTATCACTTTGTCTTTTCTGTCAACAAAAGTCGCGCCTTCCGGAATATTCATCAAATCTTTTTCTGTAAATTCTTTGTCTACGCCCTTTACTTTATAGATAAAAACCATTTCTACTACAGATTTTGGAGCGCCTTCCGGAATTTCCATTCCTTTCTCAATATTGCTTCCTACTTTAAACGGACGGAAATCTTTTATTGGATTGTGGTTTAAAACCCAAATTGCCATAACAACACATAAAATTAAGGCAATAACTGTAATAATGTTTGTAACTGTGTTTGAAAACAAAGGTTTTACAAGTTTTTTGTTGATGAATAAAATCAAGATAAAAAACAATAAGACAATATCTTTGGTAAACGATTGCCAAGGCGTTAGATGCAAAGCATCTCCAAAACAACCGCAATCTTTAACTACATCAAAATAAGCAGAGTAAAATGTAAGGAAAGTAAAGAAAATGATTAAAAGCAATAAAGCCCAAATGGTTAATTTTGATTTGTAACCCACTAATAACATTACGCCTAAAATTACTTCTAAAATCACTAAAAATATTGCTAATCCTAAAGCCAAAGGCTCTAAAAAGGGCATGTTAAAAACCGGTTCGCTAAAATATTCAGCTAGTTTGTATGAGAAACCAACCGGATCGTTCAGCTTAATTAATCCTGAAATAATAAATAGTATACCGACAAATAATCGGGAGAATTGAGTAATAATGTTTTTCATTGGAAATGTATTTTTGGATTTATTTTCCGCCCCGAATTTTACAAATTGTTAAAATTTAATTCTTGGGTTTTCGTGGACTAATTTTATTTAATAGGTTCAAGAATTAAAGCAAAAACAGAATAATTAATCATATCCTGATAGTTGGCATCAATACCTTCTGAAACTAAAGTTTGTCCCTTATTATCTTCAATTTGCTTGACGCGAAGTAACTTTTGCAGAATTAAATCTGTTAGCGAACTTACGCGCATATCACGCCACGCTTCGCCGTAATCGTGATTTTTTGCTTCCATTAACTCCTTGGTTAACTTAACTTTAGCGTCATACAATGCGGTTGCTTTTTCTACATCAAGATCAGGCTGATCGACAACTCCCAATTCTAACTGAATTAAAGCCATAATCGAATAATTAATGATTCCGATAAATTCTCCTTTCTCATCCTCATCTACTTTACGAATTTCGTTTTCCTGTAAACTTCTGATTCTTTGTGCTTTTATGAATATTTGATCGGTTAATGATGGTAATCTTAAAATGCGCCACGCACTGCCGTAATCTTTCATTTTATTGATAAATAAAGTACGGCAAACCGTAATTACATTATCAAATTCAAGGGAAGTATTCTTCATTTATTGCTGTATATTTGCTTAAATTTCTTCAAAAATAAGCATAATTTTTTAAGAGTTTCAAGTTTCAGGTTTTCTTTGTTTCAAGTTTTTTCTAAACAAAGTGTTAATGCCAGAAAGTTGAAACTTGAAACCTGAAACAAACAACAAAAATGCAAATTAACTGCAAGGGTCAACTTATTGATTTATCGATTCCTAAAGTAATGGGGATTTTGAATGTAACGCCAAATTCTTTTTTTGACGGAGGAAAATATAAGAAAGAAAGCGAAATCATTTTACAAGTCGAAAAAATGCTTTCAGAAGGAGCAACGTTTGTTGATATTGGCGCTTATTCAAGTAAACCAAGTGCCGAATTTATTTCGGAACAAGAAGAAATCGACCGAATAATTCCTTCAATTGAAGTAATTTTAAAACATTTTCCTGAAACATTACTGTCAATCGATACTTTTAGGGCAGAAGTTGCTAAAGCAAGTATAGAGAGCGGTGCAGCAATTATAAATGATATTGCAGCTGGAGAATTAGACGAGAAAATGTTTGATGTCATCGCAAAATATAATGTTCCGTATATTATGATGCACATGCGTGGAAATCCGCAAACGATGCAAAGTTTGACACAATACGAAGATGTTATAAAAGAAATGCTTTTTTATTTTTCTGAAAAAGTAAAAAAAGCCAGAAGTCTTGGAATTAACGATTTGATTTTAGATCCCGGTTTTGGATTTGCCAAAACAACGGATCAAAATTATGAAGTTTTACAAAAAATGGAACTTTTTAGTTTATTAGAATTACCTGTTTTGGCCGGAGTTTCAAGAAAATCTATGATTTATAAAACGCTCAATAACACAGCTCAGGAAGCCTTAAACGGAACAACGGTTCTCAATACAATAGCATTGACGAAAGGGGCTAAAATTTTGCGCGTTCACGATGTAAAAGAAGCGATGGAATGTGTTGCTTTGATTGAGAAAATAGCTTTAAAATAAATAATCATTTAGTTTGTCATTTCCTTTGGTATAATGATAAACTTGTCTAAAAAATAAAATAAACATGAAATACTTTACCTTAATTATAGCTCTTTTTCTTTTTTCATGCGCAAGCAAAGAAGACGTTCTTCTCCCGAAGTCAAATGTTACAATTGTAAAAGATGTACAAGATCTTTCACCTATTTATATCTTTTTCAAAACCGAAGGGAAAGATACAATTGCAGATGTGAACAGAAAAAACAGCATTATTTCAACAAACTGGATTTTTAATATCGATAAACGTTTGCCTTTAAGATTGGTAATTCCCGAGGTAATAAAACTTCAGGAAAAAAAGCGCGGGGAAAAAGCGCATAAAAATGAAAAAGCCGAAAATTATTATTCTTATGCAGATTCTGTTGGAAAAAATTTGGCATTTATGCCTTTCACGAAAGTGTTTTATGCAATGTCAAAACCAACAGATGGCGATTTGGTCATTTATTTTAAAAAAGGAAGCAACGATGTTTTAGTAAATAATGAAGAAGTTAAAAGAGAACAAGTTTTGGAACGTATTGGTCAAATAGCATTTTTTGTAAAACCAAAAGTGTATCTGTTATTCGATAAAAACATGAGTTATCAGGAATACATTGAAAATAAAATAAAATTTCAAAAATTAAACTCTTATAACGACGAAATCCCAAAAGAATTCATTTTCTAAAAACCTGAAACAAGAAAACCTGAAACAAAATTTTTACTGATGATGATACGGTTCATTGCGTAAAATTGTAAATCCGCGATACAATTGTTCGATAAAAAATAGTCGAACCATTTGATGTGAAAATGTCATCAGCGAAAGAGAAATTTTACCTTGCGCTTTGCTGTAAACCGTTTCTGAAAATCCGTAAGGACCACCAATCACAAATACTAAAGTTTTGATTCCGGAATTCATTTTCTTTTGTAATTCTTCGGAGAAATCAACGCTGGAGAAGTTTTTTCCATTTTCATCTAATAAAATTAACTGATCTGTTGGTGTTAATTTTGAGAGAATCAATTCGCCTTCTTTTTCCTTTTGCTGGCTTTCAGAAAGATTCTTTACGTTTTTAATATCGGGAATAATCTCTAAATCAAATTTTATATAAAACGTCAGACGTTTGGTATAATCGTCGATTAAAGTTTGCAGCGATTTATTGTCGGTTTTGCCTATTGCGATAAGTTTGATGTTCATTTTATTGTTTCTTTTGCCACAAATTTCAAATCCATTTTTCATCTGCCAAATCTGCCTGAAAATTTTTTTAAGACGCAGATCTAGCGGATCGGACAGATTTTATTTTTATATAATTAATTTTTAGAAAATTTATCTTCAAAAGATTTGAATCTCGCATCCAAATCTTTCAATAATTGCTTTTTTACCAATTCATCCTGAATAAAACTGTAATTAATACTATTGTAAACATATTGTTTTATAGTCGCGTACGAAACATCAGCATATCTTTTGGCTAACAAAACATATTGTTCTGTCATATTAGTTCTTAATATGCCGGCATCGTCTGTACTAATTACAATTGGCACGTTAAATTCCTTGTAAAGCGTAAAGGGATGTCTGTTTTCTTTTACTTTTAGAATGAATTCATTACTCGTTAAATTGATCTCAATTGGAATATTGTTTTTTGCCATAAAACGCAGTAAATCATACGAATTGGCTTCGTAAGCAATATCAACTCCATGACCAATTCTGTTAGCACCTGCAACATAAATGGCATCGTTAATATGCCAGGTTAAATCTTCTGGCTGAACCAAACCCAAAGTCAATTCGCCCGCATGGAGTGTATATTTTACATCTGGAAATTTAGAGTGGCAGTATTTAAACATCACCATATGAAGCCAATAATCTTTCATCGAATTTTCGCCATGCTCCGGAGAAACGATATTAACACCTGCAACCAATTTACTGTCGCTTGCAGATATAAATGCAATCGATAAGTTTTTGAATAAATCAACCGGATCCATAAAACGAAGCACGAAATTTTGATAACGCATTGTAAAACGATCATCATCAATTTTCAAGTCCTTATGCAGTTTTGTTATAAAGTTGGTATTGAAATCTGCTGCATATTTTTTGGCCTCTTTTTTCTGAAGAGATTTATACAAATCTTCTAAAAGTTTTAGCACTTCTTTTTCGTTTCTTTGAGCTGCTGCATGGCGCAATTTTGTATTGAAATCGGTTAAATCCGAAATATTCATATCGCACGGAATAGTCGATAATTGTGTTTCAATATAACTTACATTTTCAGCAATAGCTCGTTTTTTTAGTTCCAGCATTCCTTCTGCAAAATGACCCGGGATAGTAGGTTCTAATTTTTGAAAAGAATCAAAAAACAAATCATCAGAAGGAACAGAACCGTTATAATCTTTAGCCGACCAGGTTTGCATTACCTGTTGTTCGTAAAAAGCCAGTTTTCCTTCATTTTTAAGAGATGAAAATTTTTTCCAGTTTCCTTTTGATGGTTTTGTTTTAGAAACTTCCATGTTTTCCAAATTTAAATAAAAGTCTTCTGAAATTGCTCTTTCTAAAAGGGGTTCTGCATAAATTGATCCTGAAAAATGGTGGTGTAAATCGCCTCCTTTTGGCATTTGTTGAAAAAAAGCTGTTAAGAGAGCTTCATTATTTCTGATTTTTTCTAAATAACTTTCGGCCGATTGAGAAAAGCCGATTTGTGCTATAAAAAAACAGAAAAGTGTAATTATCCTCGTCATAGTCTAAGTTTAAATTACATGCAAATGTATGGCTTTTCGAGGAGATTTGAAAATGTGTTTTGCTTTGTGAAGATTTTACCGCAAGATCGTAGAGGTTTTTCGTAAAGGATGTGAAGTTTTTTTAAGATTTTTGGTAAAGTTAGCTAAGCTGTTACACAGTTTATCTCGAAAAAGGAGAGATTACACCAGAAATCCCGCAATCAAAAATTAACAATCTTTGTCAAGTTACTCTTGTGCTCTCTCCTTCGTCCAGATGACAAAATAGGCGCAAAAAAAAGACGCACATTAGTGCGTCTGTATCTAAAAATCTTAGACCTCAGTAACTTAGTGTCTTAGCGCCTTTAAAAAGCACCTCAAGAAAAAAGCACATCCCGAATTTCCTCTGTTTTGTCAAAAACGCTTTTTGCAAATGGACAAAGCGGAATAATTTTCAAATTGTTATTTCTGGCGTAATCAACGGTGGCCATAAGCAGTTTTTTACCAACTCCTTTTCCGCCATATTCATCGCTCACTTCTGTATGATCGATTATGAATTTAGAATCTCCTGCCCAGGTATATGTCATTTTTCCTGCTTCTTTTCCTTTTTCTGTGGCTTCAAAATGTCCTCTTTTTGTATCGTTTATTTGATTTATTTCCATGATTCTTTATATTAATGTGGTTTTAATTTCTACTGAATGTGTCAATATCTTATGTATAGGACAGCTATTGGCAATTGTTTCTAAACGCTGTCTTTGCTCTTGATTTACTTCACCAATAATCTCAATCTTTCGGGTAAATGATGCAGAGATTTGCTCTGTATCTCTTTCAAAATCAATTTTGATGTTAATTTCAGAAATATCCCATTTTTTTCGGTTAATGTACATTCTTAGCGTGATTAAAGTGCATGAAGCTAAAGACGAAGCCAATAATTCTGCAGGATTAAATCCTAAATTTTTTCCACCCATATCCTCGGGCTCATCTGCAATTATAATATTGCCACTATAAGATGTTATTTCCGTTCGATACAAACGCGTATCTATTTTTGCTGAAAGTGTTTGCATAATTTATTTGATTCTTGGTTCTGGTAATGGAACAAATTCGGTTTCGCCGGGAACTTTTGGAAAAGTTTGTTCGGTCCAGTCTTTTTTTGCTTTTTCGATTAGGTTTTTATCCGAAGAAACAAAATTCCAAAAGATAAAATGCTCCTCAGGAAAAGGTTGTCCTCCAAAAAGGTAAACAGTAGAATTTTCTGCAATTTCAAACTCACACAGTGTACTGTCGTTTGCAATTAAAATTTGTTTAGGGTCGTAAACGTGTTCTCCACTTTTAATACTTCCTTCTAAAATGTATAATCCGCTTTCGCCGAATAAATGCTGTCCTATATTAATTTTCTTAGCCTCAGTACTTTTGATTTCTATAAAATAAAGCGGACTATAAACCGGAACTGGTGATTTTTTTCCAAATGCTTCTCCTGCAATCAATTTATAAGAAACGCCGTCTTCCTCCCAAGCCGGAATTTCATCAGCTTCGACATGTGTAAAATTCGGATCCATTTGCTCTAACTCTTTTGGAAGTGCCACCCAAATCTGCAATCCGTGAAGCATTTTATCTGAATGTCTTAAATATTCCGGAGTTCTTTCAGAATGTACAATTCCTTTTCCGGCTGTCATCCAATTTACGGCGCCCGGTTTTATTTCTAATTCAGTACCTAAACTATCACGGTGCATAATGCTTCCTTCAAACAAAAATGTCAAAGTTGAAAGTCCGATGTGTGGATGTGGCGGAACATCCATATTTTCATGATCACTTAAATGTGCAGGGCCCATATGATCGATAAACACAAATGGTCCAACGGCTCTTTTTTCACGGAAAGGCAATAAACGGCCCACCATAAAATTGCCTATGTTGGCAGCACGTTCTTCGATAATTAAACTGATATTTGACATGTTTTTTGTTTTTGTTGAAAGCAAAATTATAGTGGTTACCGCAATCTGTAACTTAATTTAGATTAAGAAACTTGTTTTTGGTATTCTTTATAAAAGTAAGAAATAGAATTATAAGATTCTATTTGGATTGAAATATAACACGAATTAGACAAATTAACACACATTACTTAGTGAAAATTATTGTGATTCATTTGATTTTGTCAGAACGAGCAGAGTCGACACCCCCCTTTGCTGAATCACTTTTCGGGATTTCCACTCCGCTCAGTCTGACAATGTTTATAGAAATCTCCCGTTATTGCTGAATTGACAAAATGCGAAAAATTAATCCGTGTCAATTAGTGAAATTTGTGTTTAAATTCTACTCCATTAACTCAAATTCCAAAGCCTCACTTTCTGTCCCATTAATAATAATCGACAATTGATGTATTCCGGTATGAAAGACACGAGTTGTAATAATTTTAAAAGACTGCTTTCTTTCGACTTTTGTTATTTGATTAGGCTGATAAATTTTTTCGCTGATTTTAAAGACTTTTTTAGCCAAATGCCCTTTTGATTTCTTGTAGTGAACCGCATATTCTAAACGAATCGTTTTTGCCTCATTATTTTTATTGTTCAAGTGAAATTGAAACTGCAGATAATCTCCCACTTTCACGGTCGGCGTTTTAATTTCAAAATCAAAAAGTTCAATATTGGTGCTTTCCAGGCCATAATGGCTCAGGATTTTAGGATGTCCCTGTTTTAATAATGTGCGGCAGCCATGTTTGATTATTGCATCGGTTTCTTTACTCTGGCCACGCCATTTTTTAGCGATTTCGAGAACAATTTCAGGATTGTCTTTTACAATATCATTTAAGTTATTGGCAACGCTTCTTCGAACATATTCTGATGGATCGTTTTTTAGGTTTTCTAAAATTGGCAGTAAAGATGAAGGATCTTCTTTAAGATACGGAATTGCCATTGCCCACGGTAATCTTGGTCTTGAACCTTCGGTGGCTAATCTTCGCACATGATGATTTTCGTGTAAGGACCATTTTACCATTTCATCGATCATTTTTTCTTTGTATTTTAAAATGAAAGGACGAACGGCAAATTCACAACTTATAAATTGTGTTATAGAAACAAAGGCTTTCACAGAAGTTTTAAAATCATCTATTCCATAAATTTCTATATAATCAGCAAAAAAGATAAAGGCAAGATTTCCTGCTGTAGATTCTTTCTTTAAATTTTCAATAATTTTATCAATCAACACAACAGTTTCAGGAAAATTTTCAGGCATAAATTGATGAAACACAATCGTGGTGTGTTTCATTCGTTCTTTCCATTCTTTTTGAGCAAAATTGCCTTCGTAAATGGTCTCGATAAATTTTTGTTTATCAAATGCCGGATGAACTTCGGCGACAGCCTGACCAAATTTTTCGTAAAAAGTAACCGAGTAAATATCTTTAATTAAGCCCATGATTTTGTTTGAATGAACTTCAAAGATATTTAATGTTTTTGTTTTTGAAGCATTAAAAAATTATGTTTTATAGAGAACAAAAGCTTAATTTACCTTAATACCTTAATGGTGAAAAGGAAGTATTTTTCTGTTAAAAAATAAATTCACAATAATGGAATTTTCAAATCCACAAAATATGTTCTACTTTAGCATCTGATAAAAATTAAGAAAAATGATTAGCGAAATACAATTTCAGTCCGAATTACAATTATTGATTAGCAATGCAATTCGAGAAGATGTAGGCACGGGAGATTATAGTTCACTGGCATGTATTCCGGATACGGCGCAGGGCCAGGCTAAATTGTTAGTAAAAGATCAGGGAATTATTGCCGGAGTTACAATTGCTAAAATGATTTTTGAATTTGTTGATCCAAAATTAAAGATAAAAACTTTTATTGAAGATGGAATGCATGTAGAATATGGAGATGTTGTTTTTGATGTTTCAGGAAGTTCACAATCTATTTTAAAGTCAGAAAGAGTGGTATTGAATACGATGCAGCGTATGTCTGCAATTGCCACAAAAACAAATCAATACGCTCAGCTTTTAGAAGGAACAGGCGCAAAAATACTAGACACACGCAAAACGACACCAAATTTTAGAGTAGCAGAAAAGTGGGCTGTAAAAATTGGCGGCGGCGAAAATCATCGTTTTGCACTTTATGATATGGTAATGCTAAAGGATAATCATATTGATTTTGCTGGCGGAATTACACTTGCCATAAAGAAAACAAAAGAGTATTTGAAAGCCAATAATCTGGATTTGAAAATTATTGTTGAAGCAAGAAATTTAGATGAAATTCGCGAAATTCTTTTAAGCGAAGGAGTTCACAGAATTTTGATCGACAATTTTAATTATGAAGATACTAAAACTGCAGTAGCTTTAATTGGCAGTAAATGCCAAACAGAATCATCAGGAAATATCAACGAAAAAACCATTCGTGAATATGCTTTATGCGGCGTTAACTATATATCATCCGGAGCATTAACACATTCTGTTTATAACATGGATTTAAGTTTAAAGGCGTTTTAAATTATGAATTATAAGTTATAAGATTATGAGTTATAATAATTATAGTCAAAAAGTCTATATTCTATAATCTATTTTCTTTATTCTAAAGTCTCTACAATCTAAAATCAAAGAAATATGTCTCAGGAGATAGAAGCCCGGATTGAAAAAGTTCCCCTATTACGTTCTGTCGTAAGGCTTTTAAAGAATATAAAATTGCCGTGGCTGGAGGGTTTTTCGCTTTACGATTTGCTCGAAATGTATACACTTGGTATTTTGGAAGGAGCATTTTCATATCATGCGAGTGCCGTTTCGTTCAGCTTTTTTATGGCTTTATTTCCTTTTGCTTTATTTATCTTAAACTTAATTCCGTTTATTCCAATAGATAATTTTCAGGCAGATTTTATGCTTTTTGTGCAGCAAAGTGTACCACCTAATACCTACGATGCTATCAATAAAATTATTAGTGATATTTTAAATAATAGTCACTCCGGTTTATTATCATCCGGATTTTTGCTTTCTATTTTCTTAATGGCAAATGGTGTTAACGGAATTTTAAGCGGTTTTGAATCTTCGAAACATGTATTTGATAAACGTGGTTTTTTTAGCCAGTATCTCGTTGCATTAGCTATTTCGCTGGTTATGACCATTATATTGTTTGTAACTGTAGCAACAATAGTTGTTTTTGAGGTTTTTATTCAAAAAACAATCATTCAGGATGTCTTAAGTGATAATATTCCGCTCATAATTTTAGGCCGATATTTGTTTGTTTTAATGATGATATTGGTTACGTCTTCAATTTTACTTCGATACGGAACAAAACAATACAATAAAGTTCCTTTTATAAGCATAGGTTCTGTATTTACAACGATCTTAATTGTTATATCTTCGTTCTTTTTTGGGATTTGGGTTATAAAATTCTCAAAATATAATGAACTTTATGGTTCTATTGGCACATTATTAATTCTAATGTTTTATATTTGGATAAACTGTATGATTCTGCTTTTAGGGTTTGAATTGAATGCTACTATCAGAAAATTAAAACAAAAAAAAAATAAGTAATATGAAAAATTGGATGTTAACGATTGGATTGTTTTTTCTAACATTAGGTACAATTCAGGGCCAGGGTGTAATTGGAAAATGGAAAACAATTGATGATGCAACGGGTGAAGCCAAGTCAATTGTAGAGATTTATGAAAAATCAGGTAAAATATACGGTAAAGTTGTAGAAATACTTCGTGCCGATCATAAAAAAGATGTGTGCGTTAAATGTGAGGGCGCAGATAAAAACAAGCCAATTTTAGGTTTGGTAATTATTAACGGACTTAAAAAAGACGGTTCTGAGTATAGTGGAGGAACAATTTTAGATCCTACAAACGGTAAAAAATACAAATGTTATATCGAACTTGAATCTGCTGATAAACTAAAACTTCGCGGTTATGTTGGGATTTCCATTATGGGAAGAACACAATATTGGGTAAGAGCAAAGAATTAATTTCATAAATTAAAATGCGAAAATTAGCTTCATTAATTTTATTGTTAGTGCTATCAAATACTTTTGCACAAACCAAGGATTCGCCATTACAAATAAGTCATCTTACGGGTGACTTTTATGTTTATAAAACTTTTCATGACTATAATGGAACCCTGATGTCTGCCAATGCCATGTACCTTGTTACAGATAAAGGCGTTGTGCTGTTTGATGCACCTTGGGACGAAACACAATTTCAACCACTCATAGATGCTATCAAAGTGAGACATAATAAAGATATTATAATGTGTTTTGCAACGCATTCTCATGAAGACAGAGCTGGAGGTTTGGATTTTTACAAAAAAAAAGGTGTAAAAACTTATTCAGGTGAATTGACTGACGAAATTCTTAAAAAAGAAGGAAAAAATCGAGCAGAATTTATAATTCCAAACGATTCAATATTTACAGTTGGTCAGCATAGTTTTGAAGTTTACTATCCTGGCAAAGGTCATGCACCAGATAATATTATTGTTTGGTTTGAAAAAGAAAAAATACTTTACGGAGCCTGTTTTATAAAAAGTGCCGAAGCCAAAGATTTAGGTTATATAGCCAATTCTGATATTAAAGAATGGGAGAAATCAATTAAGAAAGTAAAGACAAAATTTAAAAATCCAGAATTTATTATTGCAGGTCACGACGACTGGAAAAATACAGAATCTTTGAATCATACTTTGAAATTGGTTCAGGAATATAATGCAGCTTCTGGTAAAGCATCAGGTAAAAAGTAAATTTTGCTTATATTTGAAATAAATTACAAACTAATGAATTTTAGATCATCATTTATGAGAATATAAAGAAAGATAGTGAAATTCAAATTTCAGATTCCCGAAAGATTGTTGCTGTAAGAAATAGAATAATTCACGGATGCGATTCAGTATCTGACGAAGTTATTTGGGGAATTGTTGGTAAACAACTTCCATTCTTAAAGCTGAAGTTTAAAAAATGCTTTCAGAATAATTAAGATTATTCAAATCCTATAAAATATCTACATGTTTTTTGTCGAAGTCGTTCTACCGCTTTCTTTAGCTAAAACTTTTACTTACTCTATTTCTGAGGCTGAATTTCATTTCATTAAAAAAGGAATGCGGGTTGCGGTACCTTTTGGTAAAAGTAAAATTTACACTGCTTTAGTAATTGATTTGCATCAAAACGAACCCAGTTTATATGGTGCCAAAGAAATTCACCAAATTTTAGACGAAAAACCTATTGCGACCGAAATTCAGATCAAACACTGGCTTTGGGTAGCAAATTATTATATGTGTGGCATTGGCGATGTGTATCGCGGCGCTTTCCCAAGCGGATTATTGCTGGAAAGTGAAACCATTATTTCACACAAGACAGATGTTGTGGTAAATCAGAACGAACTTTCTGATGAAGAATTTTTGGTTTATGAAGCTTTACAACAGCAGAGTTCTTTAAAAGTGCAGGAGATTATTTCCATCTTAAACAAGAAAAATATTTTTCCGATTCTTCAAAAAATGATGGATAAAAATATTATTGTTTTAGAAGAAGAAATTAAAGAAACGTATAAACCAAAGTTGATTAGGTATGTAAAACTACATAGCAAGTACGATTCTGATCAAGGCTTAAATCAATTGCTTGAGGTGTTAAAAAGTGCAAATAAACAAAAGGAAATTGTTTTGGCTTTTTTTCAATTACGAGCTACAGAGAAAAAGCCTATTACAGTTAAAAAATTGGTTGAAGTTTCTAATTCATCTTCAGCACTAATAAAAGCATTAATCGACAAAGAAATTTTTGAGGAGTATCTTTTGCAGCACGACAGAGTTTCTTTTACGGGTAAAGCTTCCGAAAAACAATTAAAATTGAGTGAAGCTCAGCAAGAAGCTTTTACTTCAATCAAACAAAATTTCAACGAAAAAGAAGTTTGTCTACTGCATGGTGTAACATCTAGCGGTAAAACAGAAATCTACATTAAATTAATTGAAGAATATTTGGTTACAGGTCGACAAGTTCTGTATTTGTTGCCCGAAATTGCACTAACAACACAATTGGTTTCTCGTTTACGACTTCATTTTGGTGATAAAGTGGCTGTTTTTCATTCGAAATACAGCAATAATGAAAGAGTTGAAGTTTGGAAACAAACACTCGAAAATGCCGATAAGGCACAAATCATAATAGGAGCGAGGTCGGCTTTGTTTTTGCCTTTTGCTAACTTAGGACTATTGATTGTAGACGAAGAACACGAGCAAACTTTTAAGCAAACTGATCCTGCGCCAAGATACCACGCACGCGACGCTGCAATTGTTCTGGCTAATTTTCATAATGCAAAGGTACTTTTAGGATCTGCAACACCAAGTATTGAGACGTATTTTAATACGCAAGTAGACAAATACGGTTTGGTTTCACTTTCAGAGCGTTATAATAATGTTCGAATGCCGGAAATTGTATTGGTTGATTTGAAAGACAAACATTTCAGAAAAAGAATGACCGGACATTTTAGCGATCTTTTAATTGAAGAAATAGCTGAGGCTTTGTCTTTAGGTGAACAAGTGATTTTGTTTCAAAATAGACGCGGGTATTCGCCTATAATAGAATGTATGACTTGCGGACACGTACCGCATTGTCAGCAATGCGATGTAAGTTTGACTTTTCACAAACATAAAAACCAATTGCGTTGTCATTATTGCGGTTATTCAATTGCAAAACCAACGCATTGTCATAAATGTTCCAGTATTGATTTAACTACAAAAGGCTTTGGAACAGAGCAAATTGAGCAGGAATTAATATCTCTTTTTCCCTTTGCCAAAACCGGAAGAATGGATCAGGATACAACACGCGGAAAGTACGGTTTTGAAAAAATCATTGATTCTTTTAAAAATCGGGAAATAGATATTTTGGTTGGTACACAAATGTTGGCCAAAGGTTTAGATTTTGATAATGTAAGTCTGGTCGGAATTATGAATGCCGATAATATGTTGCATCATCCTGATTTTAGGGCTTTTGAACGTAGTTTTCAAATGATGACACAAGTTGCAGGAAGAGCAGGAAGAGCAGAAAAACAGGGAAAAGTAGTAATTCAGACCTACAACCCCAATCATAATACAATACAGCAAGTTACAATGCATAATTATGCGGGGATGTACAAAGAGCAGTTGTATGATCGTCAGATTTACAAATATCCACCTTATTTCAGGATTATAAAACTGACTTTAAAACATCGCGATTTTGATAAACTAAAAGAAGGATCAATGTGGCTGTATCAGGTTTTGAGCCAAAATTTGAACATGCCGGTATTAGGGCCTGAAGAGCCTGCAATAAGCAGAATCAGAAATGAATACATAAGAACTATTTTGATAAAAATTCCTCAGAATTTGCTATTAGGAAGCACAAAAAAAACTATTCAGAAAATGTTGAATAGCTTTGAAGCTGTTGCTCAATACAGAGCTATTAAGGTTGTTATTAACGTTGATTTTTATTAATTAAGACGGGGTAGATAAAGCTCTTACCAAATCCTCTTTTTTGTTGCGGCTCAAAGGAATTTTTGTAATTCCAATTTCAGCAAATTTGCTGTTAAAACGCTCTACTTTGTCAATATTAATAATATAAGATTTGTGCACGCGAATAAATTTATCTTTGGATAGATCATTTTCAAAAGATTTCATTGTAGAAAGAACCAGATTGCTATCATCCTCAGTTACAACTCTTACGTAATCACCAAAAGCTTCAATCCATTTGATTTTAGCGGTAAAAATTTTAAGTTTCTTTAAATTGCTTTTGATAAAAATATGCTCGCCTTCTTCTTCTTTTACATCTTTTTTTAATAAATGCATATCGATTGCCCTTTTTACAGAAGCATTAAAGCGATCTACGGCAATGGGTTTTTGAAGATAATCGGTGGCATCGTAATCAAAAGCTTTTAAGGCATATTCTGCCTTGGAGGTAATAAATATAATTTGTGGTTTTGTTTTTAGTCCGTCAAGAAAATCAAAACCATTTATAACAGGCATTTCTATATCAAGAAAAATTAAATCTATATTGTTTAAGGAAATACAACTTTTAGCTTCAATTGCGTTTGAGAAGTCACCAATTAAATGTAAACCCGGATGATTATTGGCTAATTTAGCAATAATTGTCCTCTGTATAGAACTATCATCTACAACAACACAGTTTAGTTTCATAACATTTAAATTTAAATATAATCGGGATAGCAGTAGTAAATATATTATTATTTTAGCAAAAAAACTAAACTTGCCGTTTATTTTTTACATTACGTCGAATAAATGCAGAAAATTGTTGTTTATTTAAATTTAATGGTTACTTTTGCACCCAATTTTAACAAATAAATATTGTATTTATGAATCATTATGAAACTGTTTTCATTTTAAATCCCGTTTTATCTGAGGTTCAGGTGAAGGAAACAGTAACGAAATTTGAA
>Ga0247813_10000335_pt1 | contig 49368 bp, 45 predicted proteins | sample UWRJL169409C1_FD_180719 | JGI IMG/M metagenome (GOLD analysis project Ga0247813, IMG submission 180719) | Plant litter microbial communities from Arlington Agricultural Research Station in Wisconsin, United States - UWRJ-L169-409C-1 | ecosystem: Environmental > Terrestrial > Plant litter >... | reverse complement strand
ATCATCAAAATCCTGATTTATATTATTTGTCAGGATATAAAGAACCTGATGCTGTTTTATTCATTTTTAAAGAAACTCAGGGAACAGAAAAATACAATGAAGTTCTTTTTGTAAGAGAAAGAAATGCCTCAAAAGAAACGTGGACAGGAAGACGATTAGGAACTGAAGGCGCAAAATCTAAACTAGGTTTTACCACCGTTTATAACGGAAAAGATTTCAAAGATTTTAAAATCGATTTTAAAAAGTTCGACAAGATAATTTACGATAAAATCCCCACAGATATTGGCAATGACAAAAGCGGATTTGACCTGTATGGTTTATTGGAAAGCTTTAAAACCAAAGCTGCGATTATACAACAAAATACAGCATCAAATGACTTATTTACAAATATTACCAATTCGCTTAGAGAAATAAAAACTCTGGAAGAGATGGAGTTAATGCGTAAAACTGTAAAACTTTCCTGCATTGCGCATAACGAAGTTATGAAAGCCGTTGGACCAGATATGAGCGAAAATGAAGCCGACGGAATTCACGCTTACGTTCACAGACACTACGGTGCCGAAGGCGAAGGTTATCCGCCAATTGTAGGTGCCGGCGCAAACGGATGCATCCTGCACTACGGAGAAAATAACGCTACAAAAATCGACAACCAATTATTATTGATGGATGTGGGTTCTGAATATCACGGTTATTCTGCAGATGTTACCAGAACAATTCCCGCAAACGGAAAATTCACCGAAGAACAAAAAGCCATTTATCAATTGGTATACGAATCGCAGGAAGAGGTTTTTAAAATTTGCAAACCAGGAACGCCAATTCAGGATTTAAATGAAAGATCCAGAGAAGTTATTGCATCAGGATTAATTAAACTTGGCATTATCACAGATCCTAAAGATGCCAGAATATATTATCCGCACGGCTGTTCGCATTTTCTTGGTTTAGATGTTCATGATAAAGGAAACTATATGGGTAATCTAAAAGAAAACATGGTGCTCACCGTTGAACCCGGAATTTATATTCCTGCAAACAGCAAATGCGATAAAAAATGGTGGAATATTGGCGTTCGTATCGAAGATGATATCGCCATCACAAAAGATTCATACGAAAATTTATCAGCAGAATCTCCTAGAAAATGGCAGGATGTCGAAAAATTAGCGGCTCAAAAAAGTACTTTCAACGAAATGAAATTTCCTAAGATATAATTAGATTTTTTCGCCACGAAATTCACGAATTAGCACAAATTAATTAGTGTAAATTCGTGAAATTCGTGGCGAAAATATTTTTGATCTTATAATCTGTCTGTCTATTTACAAACTATCCACCTCAATTTTAGTCAATTCAGACAATTGTAAAATTCTGGGAACGTCATTTTTATTCGCCACAAAAAACAAATAATTATCTCCGTGGGTATCGTAACTCATTAATTCCAATCCTCTTTTTTCTAAAGCCGATTGAATATAAGGAAACAAATCATGACTATAGGTTTCTTCCGGATAGTCGAAATTAAGATCTTCGCCTATCATTTCTGAGATAAAATATTCAGCATCTTCAGGATCAAATTTCCAGTCGCTGTTCCATGCATCGATACTTTCGAAAAAATCCCATTGCCCTTTCACGATATCATGATATTCTGTATGACCTTTTTTAAAATTCTTTAAAAGTTTCTTTGATTGTTTTTGAACCAATTTTTCATCTACATCTCCTCTTGAAACCAATTTTATAAACTCTTCAAAAGTTTCCTGTGTAACCTCAACTTCTTCTGGTAATAGCTTTTCTTGCGAAGGAAGTTCGATATCTTCAGGCAATTCTATTTCTAAATATTCACAAATTCCCTGTAAAACTCTTTCAAACTCTTTAAATCCTATTTTCTGTGTATCGTTTTTAGGCTCCTTTATATCAATAGATTCCGTTTCTAATATTCCTTTTGTGTAATCCATAAAAAAACTATTATTATAGAGCATTCTAAAATCATTAGTTTCTAAACTATTGGTACAGCAAAAAAAGATTACGAAATTATGCAAAACATGTTTCAGGTATTTTTTCGCTTCCGGAGTTGGTTCTGTATAAAACTGAATATGAATATAATCGTACTCTAATTCCTGAAGCATTTGTTCTTCTGAAACGGGTCCGATATTGATCTTTTTATAAATTTCGTTTAATACTTCGTAGGCGTTTTTAAAACCCGCTTTCTTAATTTCATTTTGTGCTTCTTCATAATTAAATGAACCGGGAAATGAATATAAATTCACCAAAACAGTATCATGAATTCCTTTTATTTTAAATTCCAGTTTATTATCCTCATTATACAAATAAGAATAAATGGCATCCATAACATCAAAAGAAACAATTGATTTTGGATCGTTATTTCGACCAAATAAATTAGAAAAGAAGTCTTTCATATGATATATTATTTTAAAGTTTCAGCAATCATCAAAGCACATTTTTCACCATCAATAGCGGCCGATATAATTCCGCCCGCATATCCTGCTCCTTCTCCACACGGATACAAGCCTCTTATTTGCAAATGCTCATAAGTAATTGGATCTCTCGGAATACGAACCGGAGAAGAAGTTCTGCTTTCCGGCGCATGCAAAATAGCATCATTAGTCAAATAACCACGCATCGATTTTCCAAATTCTTTAAAGCCTTCGCGTAAAATCTGAGATAAAAACCCCGGAAAAACCTGCCCCATTTCTACCGAAGTCGTTCCCGGAACATAAGAGGTTTTTGGTATATCTGAAGAAACTTTATTTTGGGTAAAATCGATCATTCGTTGCGCAGGAACTCTTTGAGTTTCCCCAGCCAAATGCCAAGCTTTTTGTTCTATACTTTTTTGGAATTCCATTCCGGCCAAAGCACCAAATTTTGCAAAAGGCTTAAAATCTTCCAATTTCAGCTCAATCACAATTCCGGAGTTTGCCGTAACCTGATCGCGTTTAGACGGCGACCAGCCGTTTGTAACTACTTCGCCCGGACTTGTAGCACAAGGTGCAATTACACCTCCAGGACACATACAAAACGAATACATCCCGCGGCCGTTTACTTGTTTTACAATCGAATAAGGTGCCGGAGGCAAATGTTCGCCACGATAATCGCAACTATATTGAATACTATCAATTAATTCTTGTGAATGTTCTGCACGAACTCCCAAAGCAAAAGGTTTTGCTTCGATAAAAATTTTCTTTTTGTCTAACAATTCAAAAATATCACGAGCCGAATGTCCGGTTGCTAAGATCAATTTATTAGCCAGAATCTTGTCTCCGTTTTGAGTAACGATTCCTTCAACTTCATTATTTTTTACCAGAATATCAGTTACTCGTGTATCAAATAAAACCTGACCTCCAAATTCGATGATTTTATTTCGGATATCTTCTATAATTTTCGGCAATTTATTTGTCCCGATATGCGGATGCGCTTCTATCAAAATATCTTCTGAAGCTCCAAAAGCCACAAGAAGCTCTAAAATTCTGGTTACATCGCCACGTTTTTTAGAACGTGTATATAATTTTCCATCAGAATAAGTTCCTGCTCCGCCTTCTCCAAAACAATAATTAGAATCTTCATTTACCAAATGATCTACATTTATTGCTTTTAGATCACGTCTACGCCCTCGAACATCTTTTCCGCGTTCGATAACTATTGGCTTTAAGCCTAATTCTATTAATTGCAAAGCAGCAAAAAGTCCTGCCGGACCTGCGCCCACGACAATCACTTCCTGAGCCGAAGAAACATCCTTATATATAGGTAGCGCTATTTTAGTTTCCTGGAAAGTTTCGCCTTGCAGATAAATAATAACCTTCAAATTGATTTTTATCGCTTTTTGACGCGCATCAATAGAACGTTTTAAAATAGAAATATGTTGAATTTCCTTTGGAGAAACCTTTATTTGTTTAGACAAATAGTCTTTTAGCAACAATTCGTTTGCAGCTATTTCCGGAGTTACCTGAAGTAAAAGTTCTCTTGGCATTGTATCTTATTTATTCAATTAGCTTTTCTATTTATGAAAAGAACATGCAAAAATACTATTTTGCAATGACTTTATATAATTAACCGCGAAGTGCACTAATTTTTATTTTTTAATCTCGGAAAAGTCGCGAAGGCGCAAAGTTTTTTATTTTCTTTGCGACTCTGCGTCTCTACAGAAAAAAGCTCAGTCCCGATAGCTATCGGGATATATCTCAGAACCTCAGTACCTTTTTTTCAAAATAGACTTTGTACCTTTGTGCCTATCAACCTTTGCACGTAAAAAAATAATGTCTAGAAAAATAAAATTGATTTGGGATTTTCGTGGTCCGGCTTCTGCAAAAACAGCGGAACATCACGAAATTCATTTGAAAGAATATATCACCATAGAAAAACTTCCGCTAAATATTACGGGTTTTAAAATTGTAAACGATCTGCATGCTACCGCTTTTATGGTAGTAACCGATGAAAATATGATTCAGGTAAGAGATGCTTTGAAACCTCATCGGGGGGAAGTATTTGAAGAGTGAACAGTCGCAGTTTTCTGTCACAGTTTACAGTTCTGACTGAGACTGTAAACTGAGACTATAAACTTTTTTAGTTTGCTACCTCGCTGATAAACTTAATTCTCATCAACCTTAATTCATCAATATCATAATCGCCATCGAATTCTTTAAGAGCGTCTTCGATTTTATCTGATTCTGATTCCATGAAGTAATCGTGAATTTCTTCTTGCTGATCGTCATCCAGCATATCATCAACCCAATATTTGATATTTAGTTTTGTACCAGCGTAAACAATTTGTTCCATTTCTTTGATCAAAGCATCCATCGAAAGTCCTTTTGCAGATGCAATATCATTTAGGGATAATTTTCGATCTATATTCTGAATGATGTACAATTTATTAGCTGAATTTACTCCGGTAGATTTTACCACTAAATCATCTGGACGGATAATATCATTATCTTCTACATAACGATTAATCAGGGTTACAAAATCATTACCATATTTCTTTGCTTTTCCTTCACCAACACCGTGAATATTATATAATTCAGTTAAAGTAATTGGATATTTTAGAGCCATATCCTCGAGAGAAGGATCCTGAAAAACAACAAAAGGAGGAACTCCCAGTTTTTTGGCTACTTTTTTACGCAGTTCTCGCAACATCCCCATTAAAACTTCATCAGCAGTTCCTGATGATTTTGCTGCGGTTACAATTGCTTCATCTTCAGATTCATTATATTCATGATCTTCAGACATCATAAAGGATACTGGATTTTTAATAAAGTTCAAACCTTCTTTTGTGATTTTAACCACACCGTAAGTTTCGATATCTTTAGATAAATAACCTGCAACAAGAACTTGTCTCAATAATGCCATCCAGTATTTTTCGTCATGATCTGATCCTGAACCAAAAAAGGATTGCGTATCGGTTTTATGCGCTTTTATTACAGCATTAACTCTACCTATTAAAGTAAAGACAATTTCTTTTGATTTATATATGTGTTTAGTATCACGAACAATTTCAAGCAATTTAACAGCCTGATCTTTCGCTTCGACTTTACTTTTAGGATTACGAACGTTGTCATCCATATCTGCACCTTCACCGGTTTCGCTATCAAACTCTTCACCAAAATAGTGCAATAAGAATTTTCTGCGCGACATTGAGGTTTCGGCGTAAGCCACCACTTCCTGCAATAAAGCAAAACCTATTTCTTGTTCGGCAACAGGTTTTCCGGACATGAATTTCTCCAGCTTTTCTACATCTTTATAAGAGTAATAAGCCAAACAATGTCCTTCTCCCCCATCACGACCGGCACGACCCGTTTCCTGATAATAACTTTCGAGCGATTTTGGAATATCGTGATGTATTACAAAACGAACGTCTGGTTTGTCAATTCCCATCCCGAAAGCAATTGTTGCTACAACGACGTCTACGTCTTCCATCAAGAACATATCCTGATGTTTGGCTCGTGTTTTAGCATCTAAACCTGCATGATAAGGAACCGCACTGATTCCGTTTACTTGTAAAACTTCGGCAATCGACTCTACTTTTTTACGACTTAAGCAATAAATAATTCCTGATTTGCCATTATGTTGTTTGATAAACCGAATAATATCCGATTCTATATTTTTAGTTTTTGTCCGAACTTCGTAGTATAAATTCGGCCTGTTGAATGATGCTTTAAAAGTATTGGCATCAGACATGTCCAGGTTTTTAAGAATGTCTTCCTGAACTTTTGGAGTTGCAGTTGCGGTAAGACCAATTATAGGCACTTGCCCCAATTGTTTGATTATATTTTTCAGGTTTCGGTATTCAGGCCTAAAATCATGCCCCCATTCTGAAATACAGTGTGCTTCATCAATAGCTACAAACGAAATAGGTACGCTTTGTAAAAAAGCTACATATTCTTCTTTGGTTAAAGATTCCGGCGCTACATACAAAAGTTTGGTTAATCCAGAAGTAATATCTTTTTTTACTTGTGCGATTTCTGTTTTAGTAAGAGAGGAATTTAAGACATGTGCAATTCCGTTTTCTGAAGAAAGACTTCTAATGGCATCAACCTGATTTTTCATCAAAGCAATTAAAGGAGAAACAACAATAGCTGTTCCGTCCTGAATTAAAGCGGGTAATTGATAACAAAGAGACTTTCCACCGCCAGTAGGCATGATTACGAATGTATTCTTTTTGTTTAAGATACTCGTAATGACTTGCTCCTGCAAACCCTTAAATTGGCTAAAGCCGAAATACTTCTTTAATTCCTTGTGTATTTCAATTTCGTTTGAATTCATTCTTTATATTAATGGATATTTTGTATAAATTTGCAACACATAAAGATACAACTTTCTTTTATACATACAAATTTAAAATATCCTGTTTTGATTACAAAAGAAAATATATTGGCGATTGCCAAGAAAACAATACTCTCTGAAAGTGAAGCAATTACAAAGCTTATTGATTTTTTAGACGAAAATTTTTACGAAGCTGTCCAACGTATTTACGAAACCAAAGGCCGATTGATCGTTACAGGCATCGGAAAAAGCGCCATCATTGCTCAAAAAATGGTAGCGACTTTTAACTCTACAGGAACACCTTCTATGTTTTTACATGCCTCAGAAGCCATTCATGGTGATTTAGGAATGATCCAAAACGAAGATATTATCATCTGCATTTCCAAAAGCGGAAACAGTCCTGAAATTAAAGTTTTGGTGCCGTTATTAAAACGCTTTGGCAATACCTTAATTGCAATAACAGGAAACGTAACTTCATTTCTGGCAAAAGGTTCTGACTATGTTTTGAATACAACAGTCGAGATGGAAGCTTGTCCAATAAATTTAGCTCCAACAAACAGTACTACCGCACAACTTGTTATGGGTGATGCCCTTGCCGTTTGTTTGATGGAAATGCGCGATTTTAAACCTGAAGATTTTGCTGTATATCACCCAGGTGGAGCTTTAGGTAAAAAATTATTGCTTCGCGTAAAAGACATGATTGAACATTCGTTAAAACCAATGGTAACGCCGGATACTTCGGTTAAAAAAGTTATTTTTGAGATCTCTGAAAAACGATTGGGCGTTACAGCAGTAATCGAAAATGATAAAATAATTGGAATTATTACCGATGGAGACATCCGAAGAATGCTAAATGACGTAGATACTATAGCTGACTTAACTGCAAGAGATATTATGTCAAAAAATCCTAAAACAGTATCTTCAGAAACTATGGCGGTTGACGCCTTAAATATTTTAGAAGATTTTTCGATAACGCAGCTTATCGTTTCAGATAACGGAGAGTACAAAGGAGTATTACATTTACATGACATTTTAAAAGAAGGAATCGTATAATGGCAAAAAAGAACCTTGGCGAGATGTCATTTTTAGACCATCTTGAAGAACTTAGATGGTTATTAGTTAGAAGCACAATTGCAATATGCATTATGGCTTTTTTTACTTATTTCATAAGTGATTATTTATTTGATCAGATCATTTTAGGCCCTATAAGACCTACATTTTTTACCTATGTGTGGTTTTGCGATCTATCTCATGCACTTGGTTTCGCCGATAGCATTTGTATTACCGAACTGAATTTCATTATTCAAAACACTGAAATGGAAGGACAGGTAAATATTTTTGTATGGATGTGTCTTTTAGCCGGTTTCATACTAAGTTTCCCTTTTATTTTATGGGAACTTTGGAAATTTATTAGCCCTGCTTTATACGAAAAAGAAAGAAAAAATGCCAAAGTATTCATTTTCACTTCTTCTTTACTTTTCTTTTTAGGAGTTTTGTTCGGGTATTTTGTTGTAATTCCAATGTCTGTGAATTTCGTGGCTACATTCTCTGTGAGTGATGTGGTAAAAAACCAATTTACATTAGATTCTTATATGGGAATGGTAAAAACGAGTATCCTCGCAAGCGGATTGTTTTTTGAATTGCCAATCATTATATATTTCCTGACTAAATTAGGATTAGTAACTCCTGATTTCTTAAGAAAATATTGGAAATATGCCGTTGTAATTATTTTAATTGTAGCTGCAATTGTAACTCCTCCGGATGTAGTAAGCCAGACTATTGTAGCAATACCAATGCTGATTATTTACGAAGTGAGTATCCTTATTTCGAGGATTGTTTATAAAAATAAATTGAAAGAAAATGTCTGATATTGTACAAGAATTTAACGACTATCGTTCTAAAATGAACGAAAAATTACTCGCTGATAATAACAAAATTGTAAAGCGAATTTTTAACCTTGACACGAATGCATATGCAGCCGGAGCTCTTGATGTAAAAACAAAAGAGCTTTTAGGATTGGTAGCTTCGGCAGTTTTACGCTGTGATGATTGTGTAAAATATCACTTAGAAACCAGCCATAAAGAAGGGGTTACCAAAGAAGAAATGATGGAAGCAATGGGAATTGCAACTCTGGTTGGAGGAACAATTGTAGTACCTCATTTAAGAAGAGCTTACGAATTTTGGGAAGCTTTAGAGGAAGCCGAAACTAAATAATTGTTAATACGTTTATTTGCTGAATCGTTTATTCGTTAATTTGTACCGAATAAACGATTCTAACGTTTAAACGATTAAACTTTAAAAATGAAATTAAGAGCTGATAATTTAATCAAAACCTATAAAGGTCGTAGTGTAGTAAAAGGAATTTCTGTTGAAGTAAACCAAGGAGAAATCGTTGGGCTTCTAGGACCAAATGGTGCAGGAAAAACAACTTCTTTCTACATGATTGTTGGATTGGTAAAACCAAATCAGGGTAATATTTATCTTGATGATTTGAATATTACCGATTATCCGATGTACAAACGCGCTCAACAAGGAATTGGTTATTTGGCACAAGAAGCCTCTGTATTTAGAAAATTAAGTATTGAAGATAATATTCTAAGCGTTTTACAATTGACTAAACTTTCAAAAGAAGAGCAAATTGCTAAGATGGAAAGTTTAATAGAAGAATTCAGTTTAGAACATATTCGTACCAACCGAGGTGATTTACTTTCGGGAGGAGAACGACGTCGTACCGAAATTGCACGCGCTCTTGCAACAGACCCAAAATTTATTTTACTCGATGAACCTTTTGCGGGAGTTGACCCAGTTGCGGTAGAGGACATTCAGAGAATTGTTGCTCAGCTTAAAAATAAAAATATCGGAATTCTAATTACCGACCACAACGTTCAGGAAACATTAGCAATTACGGATAAAACCTACTTAATGTTTGAAGGTGGAATTTTGAAAGCCGGCGTTCCTGAAGAATTAGTTGAGGATGAAATGGTTCGTCGTGTTTATCTGGGACAAAACTTCGAACTTCGTAAAAAGAAACTTGAATTCTAAATAAAAGTATTTAGTCTCAGTCTCGGTTTTCAGTTTTAAAATAATAATTTAAAATGAATTCAGAAAAACCAACACAGGAAGAATACAATAATTGGCACAAAGACCCAAATAACTGGTATTTGGGATTCTTGTACTATAATCGTAAGGACAAAAGATTATTCGCTCCAAAAAGAATATGGCAACTTGGATCAACAATAAATCTTGCCAATCCTTATTCTGTCTTAGTTGTCCTGGCAGTATTCTCAATAATTATTCTTGCACTTTTATCACGATAAAGCAACTACACAGTAAATACTGAAAACTGCGACTGAAAACTTATTCAACGGTTATAAACTGTAATTGCTGCAAATCACCATTGTAGATATTAACATCAACACGATGTTTGATTCCCGGCAAGGATGCTTTTTCGGTAAATTGCCAAAAAAGCCAATCGTCTTCAATTTTTTCTCTATAAAAATTGTAATTGGCTATCCAAAATAAATATTCGCCAAATTCTTCTTTTAGAAAATCACTATAATAGCGCTCTCCGGAATAAATTATAGGCCGTACCTGATAATGCGCTTCCACTTTATTCAACCAACGTTTCAATCCTTTCTTTAAACTATCCAAAGGTTGATTTTTAGGCAGTCTTTCGATATCTAAAACTGGCGGCAGATCCCCTTTTTGTAATTTTACGGTTTTAATAAAAAGATTAGCCTGCTCGATTGAGTTTTCATTTGGCCTATAATAATGATAAGCCCCACGTATGATTTTATGTTCTTTTGCTCCTTCCCAATTTTTGTTAAACTGCCTGTCTACTCTGTCATTGCCCGCAGTTGCGCGAACAAAAACAAATTGTACAGGATATTTTTCTTCTAAAACCTCAACTTCATCCCATTGTACTTTTCCCTGAAACTCAGATACATCAATACCTATTACTTTTCCTTTATGATTTTCAAGAACTTTAATATTTCTAACATCAGACAAATGCTTATCAACCGCATCTTCGTCTAACACTTTATTTGATTTAAAGCCAAGATAATACGCCAGTCCATCACGATAATGATAAACTGCAAAAAAGAAAAGTAACACAAAAAAAGAATAAATAACAAAGCGAATTACTCTTGCTAAAACCGATTTCTGAGGTTTCGTTTTTCGCGAATAAGAAGTTCTTCGGGTAGTGGTTTTTCTTGCCATTGCGATAAAACTACTTTTTCAAAAACATATTATTAACAACTGATAATAATACGTAAAAAATGATAATCAAAGGAATTGCCATGTATTGCAGGACTACTACTAAAAGTAAAGAAACCAACAAAAATACTATTTGAAGTACATTATCTTTGACTGTAAATTTCTTGATTTTTAAAGCAAATAAAGGGATTTCAGCATTCAAAATATAGGCACTACATAATGTTATAGCTAACAAAACCCAGTGATTACTTAGTATTTCGAATACTGCCAAAGAATCTGAATATTCTAAAACCAAGGGAAGACTTAAAATAAACAGCGCATTTGCAGGTGTTGGCAGACCAATAAAAGAATCTGTCTGACGGGTATCAATATTAAAATTCGCTAATCTGTAGCAAGAACCCAAGGTTACAATAAATCCTAAAAAAGGAATAAAAACCGATCCAATTACTTCATGAGGATTAGCACTTTTTACAAACATAGAATACATTACATATCCTGGCACAACTCCGCTCGTAACCATATCTGCCAAAGAATCTAACTGCAATCCAAGCGGACTTGAAACTTTAAATAATCTGGCAAAAAAACCATCAAAAAAATCAAAAAAGATCCCTAAACAAACCATGTAAAAAGCCATCAAAAAATCGCCTTGTGAAACAAAAACAACGGCTATGCAACCACAAAATAAATTGATTAATGTAATTAAATTAGGAATGTGCTTTTTGATATTCATGATTTATAAATTTTGATAAATAGTGAACAGCAAATTTAGCATAATAACTGTATGTAGAATGCGTTTTTTGAAGAGTTTTTAATTTGAAATTCTGACTTTCGCAATATTTATGAAAAGGAATAAATTTGCTGAGTAAAATATTATATTTTTGGTAAAAATTAAAACAGACTCAGATCTGCTAAAAAATATCCGTTGAAGAAAATTTTTGTGCTTTTATTATGTTGGAGTTGTACGTTGCAGTATGCGCAAACCGTTCGAAAATATTCGAATGAATTTATGAATATTGGTGTCGATGCAGCTGCTCTGGGAATGTCAAGTGCAGTAACGGCTTCTACAAATGATGTCAACTCGGTTTATTGGAATCCGGCTGGTTTAACTAATCTTGAAGATCATCAGATTTCATTAATGCACGCCAATTATTTTGCTAATATTGCGCAATACGATTATATAGGATACGCAAGCCCAATTGACGACAGAAGTGCGTGGGGAATTTCGATGATTCGTTTTGGTGTTGATGATATTATGGATACCACCCAATTGATCGACAATCAGGGAAACATTGATTATAACAGAATTCGTTTGTTTTCGACTGCTGATTATGGTTTTACTTTTTCGTATGCCAGAAAATTGCCTGTTGACGGATTTCAATACGGTGTAAATGCAAAAATTATTCGAAGAATTATCGGGAAATTTGCCAATTCCTGGGGATTTGGATTTGATGTCGGATTGCAGTTTGAACGAAATAATTGGAAATTTGGGTTGATGCTTCGGGACATCACAACAACTTACAATGTATGGAATATTGATGAAGAAGAATATGCCAAAATTGCCAATGCAATTCCGGGAGAAAATAACGAATTACCAGAAAGTACTGAAATTACATTACCAAAAGCACAATTGGGAGTTTCGAGAACGTTCGATTTTCATAATGATTATAGCTTATTAGTGGCAACTAATGTGAACATGCGTTTTGAGCAAACCAATGATATTATTTCATCTAAAGTAGTAAGTATTGATCCTGCTATTGGATTTGAATTTGGATATACCAATCTTGTTTTTTTACGTGCGGGAGCAGGAAATTTTCAGAATGTAACACAGTTAGACAATACTGAAAAATTGAATTTTCAACCTAATATTGGTCTGGGTTTTAAATACAGAGGTATTCAAGTCGATTATGCGCTGACTGATTTAGGAAACCAAAGTACTGCTTTGTACTCAAATATTTTTTCATTAAAAGTAGATTTAGGTATCTTTAGATAAAATTTACAAACCATAAACTTCTTAAAATTTTAAATCATGAAAAATGTCATTTTCAAAAAAGCACTTTTTAGTTTATTATTATTACTAAGTTTTATTGGTTTTAGTCAAAACTTGCCTTTATCCAAAGACGCTAAAATAAGTGTCCTCACTTGCGGATTAGGCAATGAAACTTATTCTTATTTTGGACATACCGCAATACGAGTTGCTGATCCCGGAAATAATATTGATGTTGTATATAATTATGGCGCTTTCGATTTTAGGACTCCAAACTTTGTAGCAAAATTTGCAAAAGGAGATTTGCAATATTTCGTAATTGTACATTCGTTTCCGGAGTTTATTGAAGAGTATAATAACGAAAAAAGAAGTGTATTTGAGCAAGAACTTCTTATTCCTCAGGATGCAAAACAAAGGCTTTTTGATAATTTAAATACGACATTAGCTTCTGAAGATCGTTTTTATACTTATAAATTTATTGATAAAAACTGTACTTCGATGGTAGTCGATATCATCAATAAAAGTTTGAATAGTACTGTTATTACAAAAAAAGGAGATACAGATATCACCTATAGATCTATTTTATTTCCCTATTTCAACGGTCATTTTTATGATCAATTAGGAACCAGTATTATTTTTGGAACCAAAGTAGATCAATTGGGAACGAAGATCTTTTTGCCTTTTGAATTGAAAAATAGTCTAGAGAAAACTACTTATCAAAACAATTCATTAGTTAATAAAACAAGTACATTGTTAAGCTTTGAAAAAGAAACGCCGGGTTCCTGGTGGAATAACATCTATACTTATCTTTTTATTCTTGCCTTTGTTGTTTTAGCTCACAATAAAATCGTTGACAAAATCTATCTTTTAATCTTATCGTTAATAGGAACCTTTTTTGTTTTTATGGGATTTTATTCCTTTCACCACGAATTGGCGATGAATTATAATGTGCTTTTATTTAGTCCATTATTATTGATTTTACTTCTTTTTTCAGTTATCAAAAACAAAAGATGGACCTATCGATCTGCAGTTTTGCACTTACTTTTTTTAGTAGTTTATGCTATTTTTATGATCAACAAAGCTCATTTTCTAATTGTTTTGCCCATGATCATTACAAGTGGATTTGTTTTAGTGAGAGTTGCTATTCGAAACAAAAAACGTATCCCGATTATCATCTAAATTATTGTCCACGGTAAAATAAAACTGTAGTGATTGTTTTAAAGGTAATACTTAAATCAAGAAATATACTTCGATGTTTAATATAGTATAAATCATATTGCAGCTTTATCAAACTCTCTTCGATAGATTCTCCGTAAGAATAGTTTACCTGAGCCCAGCCTGTAAGACCTGGCTTTATAACATGTCGTGTTTCATAAAAAGGCATTACACGCGCTATTTCCTCAACAAAAAATGGTCGCTCCGGCCTTGGACCAATCACCGCCATATCGCCTTTTAAAACATTAAAAAACTGCGGCAATTCATCTATTCTTGATTTGCGCATCATTTTTCCAAAGGGAGTAATTCGCATATCGTTTGACGTTGCAAAAACAACCCCGTTGGATTCAGAGTTTTCAACCATTGTTCTGAACTTATATATTTCAAAAATAACTCCATTTTTACCAACACGTTCCTGAGTGTAAAATAGCGATCCTTTGTTGGCAAAAAGGTTTCCAATATAAATTATAGGAATAAAAATAACACAAGCCAATAGCCCTATAAAAGAAAATAAAAACTCCATAGAACGCACCAAAAACAAGTAAAGTCTGTTACTATTACTTCGGCTAAAAGGGAAAAACCTATAGAAATCTCTTGCGATATAATGCACCGGAATACGCTGTGTTTTACTTTCATAAACCTGTGTGTATTCACGAATAACATTTCCCGATTCCAATAAATGAAGTAATTGTTGGTATAGATCAGCTGTAATTCCGTCTGTTTTTTGAGAAGCAATTACAATTTCAGAAATTTGATTTTTAAATACAAAATCTTCTAAATCCTTCTTTTTTATTTCTTTCACATAATGAAAATTCGAATCTTCATCTGATAAAGAATCTGAATTGACAAAGCCAATAATTTTATAATGCGGGTCAACATTCTCTAATCCTAAAACCAATTCTTCAACCTGATTTTGATCGCATATTAAAATAACACTTTGAGAAAATCGTTGTGAAGCCAGGAAATAAACATAAAATAAACGCCACAATAATAATGTGCCTATTATAGTAAAATAAAAGATCAATATAATCAAACGCTGCTTGGGCAATTCAGGAGATAATACAGGCGTAAATAAATAAGCTAAACTAGAAGCAGTTCCTGTAAATACAACACTTTGAAGAATTTGTAATTGATTACTGGAAACCTGTAAATTATACATTTCGAATATTAATCCAAAAACGTACACATAACTTAGAAGTAAAATAATACTAAGTAAATTACTTGTATTAAAAGCAAAGTAATTATAATCAAATATCAGGCTTAATATAAAGAGAGCCGATAATATAAAAACAGTATCAAAAAAAAGAAGCAATAATCTTCTTTCCGAAATTTCGAAATGCATTTTATTAGTAGGAAACATTTATTTGATTTTGTTTAGGGGCTTAAACTTCAGGCAAATGTATTATAAAAAACAGATATTAGTCTACAGAATTTTCTGCTTTTTCCGGAATTCTAACCTGAACTAACAAAAGCGACATGGCATATACGAAAGCCGGAGCTGCCGTTCGCATCGCGGCATGATTTATTGTTAAAAGCCAAAAAACAAAAAAAGACAAAAAATACAAATGTTGTCTGTTATTTATATAAAGAACAAAAGGAGTTACAAAAAGTATCAGGAGACCAAAAATACCAAATAAACCATGTTCGCTAAACATACGGGTAATCTCATTATGTGAAGCAGCTTCTTCTCCAAACGTCTGCTTTCTGATTTGTTTTCCCATTCCTGCTCCAACACCTAAAATAGGATTTTCTAAAAAAAGTGCTAACTCTTCATTCATAATTTGTTCTCTACCTCCTAACTTATCTTTCTTTTCTCTACCGCGAGCATCCTGATTTGCATATCGTTTTTCGATAAGACCTTTTGTCTGAAAAGAAGAATACGTCCAAACTCCAACTGCCATAAAACCTGTAAGAATAAAAACCAAAATAAACTTACTTTTACCTTTTGCATTAGAGAACCTATACAACAAAAACAACAGACACACAATCATAACAACTGCGGTTATTACACCTCCTCTAGAAAAGGTTACAATTCCTCGATAAGTTATAAAGAGTAGTAAAAAGCTATTTATAACAATTGTCATTTTTGATTTTGAGAACAGTACTAATTGTGTAAAAAAGACAAACATTCCTAAACCTAATGCTGTTGAAACCTGATTGGGACCAAATCCTCCTGAAGTTTCAAAATTAGATTGTGTTCCTGTAACCACATCTCGTACACTCGGATTAAATAAAAACAAATACACTGTCGTACTAATTATTGGTAATCCTATTGCAATTAAAACATTTTGTAAATCAGAAAATAGAATTCTCCTTTTAAACATATAGATGGAAGATATTGCCAAACAAACCGGACCAGATAAATTGAAAACCAATGATTTTTTGATATCAATAGAAGGATTAAAGACAGTAGAGGTAATTAAGATGCCGGGTATTAGTAAAATCAGGAAAAACCAATATATAAATGCATTTGTCGAAAAATTGCTATAGATCATACCTACTAGCATGAAAAAAATCACACTAACCTTAACAAACTCATTATTAAAATTACCTCCCGTCATTCGCAAAAAAACCTCAACACCAACCAAATATGCCGCTACTAAAAGAACTTCATTGTTCTTATTTTTAGTTCGATAAACAATAAAAAAACCTACAATTGGAATTAAAAGCGCATATAATTTAGATAAAAAAGGTACAACAAAAACGGCTAAAGCAATTGCTGCATGAATTAGAAGCAGAAAGTTATAAGACAATTTTGTGTTTTTCATTTTTATTTATTGTTTTTAAATGGCAAAAGTAGTCAAAGATTTCAACCATAAAAGATACTCTTTGATAATTGTGGTTTCGCTAAAATTTAATTGAACGTTATTACGTAATGCAAAAGCTATTTTATCCCTCAATTTTTGATCGACAATTAATTTTTCAAGCGCTGCAACAAATTCGTTACGATTATCAGATTCTACGATTAAACCTTCTTTTTCAGAAGTAATTATTTTCGAAATTTCTCCAACATTTGTTGCTACGACAGGCAATTTAAAGATTCCGTATTCTAAAATTGCCAACGGAAGGCCTTCTGAAAGAGAAGGCAAAACTGCTATTTGGCATTGTTCTAAAGCAGAACCAACATTGTCTGTTGTTCCATAAAAGAAAACAGTTTTTTGAAGTTTTAAATCATCAATCTTTCTTTTCAATGTATCAGAATAGGAATCTTCAAAATCTTTGCCGAACAAATGAAAAGTCCAATCAGGAAATTTATCTTTTATCGAATTAGCAACATCGATTAATAGTTCGTGATTTTTTTGCGGCCGCAAATTAGCTACACAAACAATTCTCCTGCCTGCGAATCCGTGTAATGATTGTTTTTCGGCTGAAACAGAAGAATCAACTACAAAATTAGGAAAGTAAACAAGATTTGAACACCATAAATAAGACTTTGCCCAATCTTTTAAAGCTGAATTTACTGAAATAATGCCCGTAAAGAAAAGGGATCCCAACTTTAAACCTAAGTTTTTCCGAGAAGATAAATCCTTCGAAATACCATAATGATCGTGCCAAATAATTTTGATTTTTGGTAAAGTGAGCTTTACTAAAACGGCAATAAAAAATGAAGAGCTATGCGCATGAATTACATCAACTTTGTTGCTCCTTAAATATTTACGTAATTTAAAAACGGCTAAAAAATCTATTGTTTTCTTTTTCTTTAGGAATAGATAAGGAACTTTTTTATCTACTTGATTTAATAGTAATCCTTCTTTTCGGGATGCAATCAAACCTGAAAATGCTGTTTTTTCAGATAATGCATTAGCATAATTTACAGCCATACGTTCTGCCCCACCCGCTTCTAAAGAATCTATTATTTGTACAATTCTCATTTTGATAGTAGCTTTTTAATTTCGGTTTCAAAAACATCTGTAGTATAACATTGCGACCATTTAATAGCCAATCGGCTTTTATCTAAAAAAGTTTTTTCATCACTCAGCATTTTGCTTATTTCATCTGCATCTTTCTGCAAATTCATTTCTAACAAAACACCTCTACTACCATAATCCAGCATAAAAGGAACACAGGATACTCTACTCGCAACAGGTATGCATCCCCAAAACATACCTTCGGCAATTGCTTTTGGCCAGCCTTCACTTCTTGAAGGTAATATTACAAAATGACTTTCCTGATATGCTTTTTTGATAACTTCTTTACCCTGATTTCCTCTCAGAAAAATAGAATTTTCTAATTGATTATCCCAAATATATTGTTCTAAGACTCTTCTTTCAATTCCCTCACCATATATATTTAGGACTGCTTTTTTTCCTTTTATAATTAGTTGTTCCACCATCTTTATTGCATAAATTGGATTTTTGCCAACAACTAAACTTCCCACAAAAACAAACTTTACATTTTCTTCAAAATCTTGTTTTTGAACAATTTCTTTTTCTAATCTTGAATATGTAGCCGTAAAAAAAGATTTTATATTTTTAGATTGATTATCCCACTCTCCATAAACCAAAACCTGGATGTTTTTAGTCAAAAATGTATTATTCAAAATATATTTTTGCAATCTGTATGTCCAGGGTTGCGTACTTTTAGAATCCCAATTGCCAGCGTATTTTGCTGTTTTAATTTTTCCTGGAAATAAAATTTGAACTAAACAACCTATTAATCCCATATTTCCAGGACAGCGTAAATGAATATGATCTGCATCTTTCATTGCCTTAAATATAGAACTGGTAATTACTGGTAATTTAAAAACTGAACTCAATACATTACCAACATTGGTAAAGTTAAATTGCGGAACTTTTCTAAAATTAATAATATCATGTCTATAAGGAATATCTATTGCTGTAGTTTCTTTAGTCTCTAAAGGAGCCACAATAATCACTTCATCAACATACTTTAGCCATATATTCATTTCTCGAATATATGGTGCATAACCATAATATTGATTTGAAGACTCTATATGAGAAACATGAGTTATTATTGTAAATTTCATTATTTTGTTTTTGGTTTATTAACTAATAAACTCAAAAAACCCATACTTCTACCTAATGTTTCAGTAAAGGCTGCTCTTTTATTTTGTGCTGTTAATATATTTGTTGATCGTATCAAGATTAACAAAAGTGTAATCGAATTCCATTTTAATCGATCTTTAAAAATAGGATTAGGTTTTTTGACCCTCCACACATACCAACCATTTCTTACTACCATTTTACCATAATTATATTGGTTCGGCCTTCCGGTTTCAGCATGAAAATGACCTAGTTTTGCTGCAGTATTAATATATAATTTACCCATTTTGGCCACTCTTAAAGTAAAATCAGCATCTTCGTATAAACCATAACCCTCAAAATAAGTTGAAAATGAAAGCTTTTCAAAAACTGATATTTTAAAAGAAGAAACGCCTCCCATTAATTGTTCGACTTCGTATATCTTATCTGTTGGCGGTAAAAAACTAACACTTCTTCCATGAGAAAATAAAGGAGAAAAACCTGGATCGCAATCACTATCTAAATTAAGTTTTTTACGCAGAATAAAACGGCTTCCATCTTTACGTTTCCATCCATCAAAATAGAAATCATTTATAGAAGGATTAAGCTTATCATTTACTTTCTCCCATTTTGCTTCATTTGAAATGTAACCACCAACGCCTAAAGCTACAGGGTAAACTTTATATGTTTTGATTATCTCTTCGAAATAGTTTTCTTCTAGAATCGTATCATCATCTAAAAAGCAAACAATTTCAACAGTTTTACTTACTTTTTTAATTCCGAAATTTCTTTGTTTAGTGAGGCCTCGATTTTTATCATCAACCAAGAAATATTGCAATTTATCAAATCTACTTTCTTTTATAAGTAATTCTGTTTCATTATTCCTAGATCCATCAATAATTAAAATTTCATAAGGATACAAGGTTTGCTTTTGTACCGACTGCAATAATTTAAGCAACGGTTCAGAACGCATATATGTACAAACAATTAAAGAAAATTTCATATTTATTTGTATCTAATTCCTAATTCATTTAATTTCCTGGCGTAAAACAAAGATTTTTTAAACTGCATATTTTTATAAGGAATTTTAAAAAAACGATATAAAATACCTTTTTTTGAACCTTTGAATAGATAGAGAAAAAAATACTTATACTTATATTCTATGACTTGCTGAGGAGTAAAATGTTTAACAATTCCGTACATAACAGTCGGACTTGGTACTGGGCGAATAGTTTTTACAGGAGTATCCAATTCCCAAGATTGGGTTTTTCTTTTTTTTCCTAAAATTTTCGCCTGATTTCCCCAAAATCGATAGCCTCCAACAGGAGGTTTTAAATGTAAATTTGGTGAAAATGGGTTTAAAATAACGATTTGACCCAGTTTAATTAACGACATCCCAAAATCACTATCTTCGCCATAACCTCCATCAAAATTAATATCGTTACCCACTAGTTTTCTAACTAATTCTGTTTTTACACAAGAATTTGCATTACTAAAACCAGGATTTGCATTCGTATTCCATCGCTTATCACCAAGAATCTCAACTTTTTGTTCCAAATCCTTAAGTGTTTGTTTTTGATTATCAGCTCTAATATCCAGTCCGTTGCAAGCATTTACTTTATAGGTCTGCAACACTCTGATATGATTTTCTATAAAATTAGGCAATACTCGAACATCATCATCTCCAAAAACAATATAATCACCAATACACAATTCTATAGCTTCATTTCGAGCTCTGCAACTACCTTTGGTTTCTTGCCACTTAACAATTAATTCAAAAGGAAAAACTTTACTATAATATAATTTAGTATCTCTTAGATTCTCTGGAGTAGCATCAACAATTACCACTTGCGAAACAGAATAAGTCTGAACCGCCAAATCTTCTAATAATTGTAAAGTAAAATCCTGACGCATCATTGTTGGAATGATATAACTTACAGATGGATTTCCTTCTATCTTTAATAATTCACGAGGTTTTAAAACAGGTCTGTTAGTTGTTTGTTTAAAGTTTTTTTGAGCGTAAAAAAAAGCATTCCATTCTTTCCATTTCCAGAATCCTTTTCGATACAACATAAAAACAGAATGATCTATTTTAAAATTTTTTCGAAAGAAAACATATCTATCTTTTACAGTTATATTAATTACTTCTTTCGAAAAATCTTGAAAAAGTCCTTTTACATATAACGGAATTGCAGCTGAATTTCGTAGTGCATTATAACCAAAGTCTAATGCCTGAATTTGAACATTTTGATAATCAGAATCAAATCCTTTTAAAGTTTCCCAAACAGATTTGCGAACTGCGAATTGATTTGGATTAATTCTCCAACTCAAACATTCATCAAGATTATCGAAATCATTAATAAAATTAAAAAAAACAGCAGTTTGATACACTAAATCAGGAAATGCATTTTTATAACCTTGCTCAAAAGAACTATGCCAAATGTCTCCGGCACCATTTGCTACAATTTCTAATTGAGCCAAATTTACATCTCCATTATAAAGAATAATTTCTCCGCTTTTTATTACAAATTCCTTTAATATCATTACTTTATTACGAATTAATCACTTTGTTATAAAACTCAATATTTTTATTTGCCAAAACTTTAATATCAAAAAAAGCCTCAATCTTATTTCTGGCTGCTTTTCCTGCCTCTACACGCAAATTTTCATTTTCTAAAAAGTCAATTATTCTTTTAGCATAGTATACATGATCTTTAGGATCTGCCAAAAAACCATTTTCACCTTCATCTATCATTTCATTTGCCCAACCAATGTTTGAAGCAACAATTGGTTTTTCTAATGACATTGCTTCAAGCCAAGAAACCGGAAAGGCTTCTGCAAAAGAAGGAAAAACGCACATATTTGATTGTTGAATTTTTTCTTTTATCGCTTCGTACGGAAGTTCTCCAAGATATTCTACATTTTTAATTGCTTTTTCAGAAAAAAGATTTTGCATCATTTGCCATGTCGAAGAATTGCCTGAAATAATATCGCGAACATCTTTGCCTATCAAAATCAATTTGGCGTCAGGACTCATTTCTATAACTTCATTGAAGATTAAAGGAAGTTCTAAAAGCCCTTTTTTTCGAATAAGGCTTCCAAAATACAAAATACTCTTATCTAAATCGTGTTGTAAACCATCTGCTTTGAACAATCCAGAATCAATAGGATTTGGGATAATGGTAAAGTTCTTCTTTAAACCAAAGACAAAATTAGTCTTATCTGCCGTAAATTGACTTACGGATATTAAAGCATCAGCATTTTTCAAAGCTCTTTTTTCATGAAACTTATTTATCCATTTGACTGGACGATTATCTAAATGACAAAAATAAGTATCTGAACCATTTAATCTTACAATTACAGGACATAACTTTGGTTTTATAAATGATGTAATCCCAGTCCAGTCTGGAGCTTCTACTAAATCAATTTCTTTTTTTGAATGTAAATCTTTGATTATTTGTTCTATTTTTTTCCTGGTCAAAAACCACGACAATCCTTTGAATTTTACATTTTTTATCTGCTGAATAAAAATTCCATTATCGTCAAAATATGTATCTTCTTTTTGTCCATATACAAGAACCCTCACAGAAACCCCCTGTGCCAAAAGTCCTATTGCCAAATTTTTGATACTTGTTCCAAGCCCTCCGGAATTTCCAGTTTTCGAATGTGGATATTCTGGTGTTAAAAAAGCTATTTTCATGATTTATTTATTAAAAAAATCTTTTAAAATTCTAACTGTAAATATCTTCGCACCTGTATTAGTCATATGTCCGCAGGATGAAAAATATTTATTTTCGATTACGGTATTTTCATAATTATAAATTTCCGGATAAGCTTTTTTTACTTTTTCAAAATAATTCATTCCTGTAACATTTTCGCACATAGGCGTCATTACTGCTATTAATTTGATATTGTTGTCTTTGCAAATGCTCTTGATTTCTTCATAATATTTATTATGAGGCAATGGATTTAGATTTACAATATTATTCTTCATATTACCTTTTTTATGCTTTTCTAATGGGTAATATCCAAGATTGTTTAACGCATTGGTTGGTTCATTTTTTAAAATTTTATAAATTTCCCTAAAACCTATTTTAGAATCGTATTTTATATATCTGTAAAAAGGTAAATAATATAATTCATTAAAATTTTCCAGAGTTAAAAAATGTTTTTTTATAACTTTTGAATTATGTATGAAGGGTAAAAATTTAGCAGAAACGCCTTCTGATTCTTTATCGTTTGAAAGATTTAAATCTGCTTCAAGAATTACATTTTTAATAACATATTTTCTTTCAATCATTAATTTTAACATTAATGAAGCTTCAAACAAATGACCACCACTTATACCATAATTAAAAGTTTCTAAACCCTTATCTTCAAACATTTGAGACACAAAATGATTATTAGCTCTTGAAGATCCTAAAATTACAACATCATATTTTTGAGCCCTTGAGTTAAAAATAGTTTCTATTTTTCCTCTATTTTTAGATTGCAAAAAAACAGCCGTATATAAGCCATCCAAAGCAACTGCAATTAGAATAATTATGGCTATAATTTTAGTTATATAAATTAAAAAACGTTTCATTAAAATTGAAAGTATATAAATTCTTTATAATCTGAATAAGTTCCAAATGCTATAATAGCACCTACTGCAAGAGCAATCCTAAGCATACTTCTTTTTCCTGAAAGAGGCTCTACTTTGGTACGATTATTCCATTCTACTAAAACAAACAATCCAATCATTAAGATCAGCTCATAATTATATCGTTCATTATCCAAATATTGAAAACCAAAATCTCTCTTTATGATTATACTTTTTAAATACAAAACTGCATCTGTAACTGTTTTTGCTCTAAAAAATACCCAAGCTATACAAGTAAGTAAAAAGGTTGAAAGAATACTAATTATCACTTTTACAGAATCAAAATTAAATTTTAGTCGAATATCGTCTATATTGTTTCGGTTGCTTTTTGATAACAAAAGCGGCAAGAAATAAAGTGCATTTATAAATCCCCATGCGATGTATGTCCAGTTTGCACCATGCCAAAATCCGCTTACTACAAAAATGATAAACGTATTTCTTATTTTCATCCAAATTCCGCCTTTACTTCCGCCTAAAGGAATGTATAAATAGTCCCGAAACCAAGATGAAAGTGAAATGTGCCAACGACGCCAGAACTCTGCAATATCTCTTGAAAAGTAAGGATAATTGAAATTTCTTAATAAATCTAAACCAAAGAGCTTTGAAACTCCCAATGCAATATCTGAATATCCTGAAAAGTCACCGTAAATCTGAAATGCAAAATAAATTGCTCCCAAAATTAAAGAGAGAGAGTTCATAGAAGTATAGTTATCAAAAATGGCATTAGCATAAGTTGCACAAGTATCAGCAATTACAACTTTTTTTACTAATCCCCATACTATTTGACAAATACCTTCTTTTGCCTTTTCAAAGTTAAAATCTCTTTTTACTTTAACCTGAGGTAGCAAATGTGTGGCTCTCTCGATAGGCCCGGCCACTAAAAGCGGAAAATAACTTACAAATAACGAATAGTCTACAAAATTATATTCTGCCTTTATTCGTTTGTAATAGATATCGATTACATAAGATAATCCGTGGAAAGTGTAGAATGAGATTCCTACAGGCAAAATTACATTTAGCAAAATTGGACTGGCCTTTAATCCTACTGAAATTAATAAATCTGCGAAGGACACAGCAAAAAAGTTGTAATATTTAAAAATTCCTAAAAAACCCAAATTAACTGAAATACTTAGCCAAAACCAGAATTTTCGACTTCCTTCTGATTTTCCTTTTTCAATTTGGATTCCAGTATAATAATCGAGAAAAGTAGAGAAAACTAATAGAAAAAGAAATCTCCAATCCCAACAAGAATAGAAATAATAACTAGCAAGAATTAGTAAAGCATTTTGAGTGCTTTTATTTTTATTAAAAACAAACCAATACAATAAAAAAGCGATTGGCAAAAAAATAGCAAATGCTAATGAGTTAAAAAACATATCTTATTTAAAGCAATTTTAAATTTATTCTATTTTGTTTTTGAGTAATTCAAAATGATTTTCTACCATTTTGGGCAAAGAAAAGGAATTGACGATTAATTCTCTTGTATTAATTGATATCTTTTTGTCTCCTAAATAAATGTCTTTAATAATTTTGGTAAGATCTTTTACATCTTTAGCTTTAAAAACATATCCGTTGTCTCCTGAAACAATTACTTCTGTATTACCTCCAACATTAGTTGTAACCACAGGAACGTTTGCTGCAAGACTCTCTAAAATTGACAAACTAAAGCATTCCATATGGGTGGGTTGTAGCATATAATCATACTTTGAAAAAATCTCATTGAGATTAGGTTTACTTCCCATAAAAATGAAACATTTATACAAGCTGTATTTTTCTATCTTTTCAAGCAATTGCTGTTTGTATGGTCCATCTCCATATATCACTATTTCAATTTGAGTTTTTATTTCAATAGGAAGAAGATACACGGCTTCAATTAAGTCTTGAATTCCTTTAGATTTTCTAAGATGAGAAGCCACCAAAAAGCTTGGTTTTTGGGTTGCTCTTTTCTCTCTTTCTACAATTGCATCTAGAATAACGCCATTATAAATCGTTAATGTTTTAGATTTTAAATGAGAACCAAAATCTTTCAAAATCTCATTTGCAGTATAATTTGAAACTCCCACAAAAAAATCAATATATCTTGAAAAAAGAATTCCTTTGAGTTTTTTATTTATTCTTTTTTTGAGTGGATATCCGTATAAAGGTCTCGGATTATGATCTACGGCAATGATTTTTGCATGAGAAAGTTTTTTTATTTTATAAAAGAATGGCGTACATAATTCTATAAAATGAGTAATAATATGAGTGTAGTTGGGCTCTCTTTTTTTATATAAAGAAAGAAAACTTTTTTCGACACTTTCGCCTTCGCTATTATAAATAGTCATGCTTGAATAATCACCATGACTTGATTTATTTGGGAAAAACCAATCAATCTCAATATCATTTTCTTTACACTTTTTGTCAAAATCCCAGAAAAAATAGTCCATTCCACCTACTCTTTCTGGAAGTAATTCATAACTGCATATTATGGCTATTCTAGACATTGTTTTTCCTTAATAAACATTTATGCAAATATTTACCAATCTTAATTTCTACTTTTTGTGTATAAAGAATACTAAAAGCAATCATGACAATTATAATTATAATTGGAGCTATGAAACTGTTTGGATAAAAAAAGCCTACTATATTCCGAATCCAGACTTCTCCTATATATTCATGTATTAAATAAAGAAAATAAGATGAAAAACCAATTTTTGTAATAAATCTATTTTCTAAAAATTTTAAAATTTTTGGATGGTAAATAAAACAGAAAAATAATAAAAACATGATTATACTTGCTACAAATTCAGGTAATGCCAAAGAATAATTTACAAGCATAAAACTACACAGCAGTAAAAAAATATAAACTAGATTTTCTTTGTTTTTATGTAACATATAAAACAACGCTCCAGACAAAAAAAATGCCAAATGTTTTACAAGATTGAATAAATTGGTTAATTTTTCGAAAATTTTAATTTGATCAAATTCAATAAAAATCATTATATTATATAATACTAACACTGTGAAACAAGCTATAATAAAGTTTCTTTTGAAATTATTTTTACTAGCAAAGTAAATAGTACTGGCTAAAAAGTAAAATTGAATTTCCGGCCATAAACTCCAATAATCAGCATTGATGTAACTAAAATAAGAAGGAATTTCAGAAAACAAATTATAAAAATTAGGAGGCAAAAACGTAATACTTATAATTAGGTTTCTAAAATGATTATCTGGAAATATTTTATAATGGTCAAATATTAATAAAAAACAATAAGTAAAGACAGAAGCTACTACTATAGAAGGAAATAAGCGGATAAATCTTTTTTTCCAAAAAGTAGTAAAATTTGCTGTACTTTCTAAAGTATAACAAATAACAAATCCACTTATCATGAAGAAAAAAGGTACCCCTTTAAATCCGTAATGAAAATATTCACCTCCAAAATACGGGTATTCCGCATCGTTCCATCTAAAAAAATAATGATATAAAATAACCGATATAATTGCTATTGTCCTAAACCCATCTAATATAGAGATTCTACCATTAGAATGTATGTGTTTTATATTCTGCATAAAATTTCTGCAATTCTTTTACTTGTGTCTTTTAATGATCCTCCAATTTGCAGCTCAATAAATCTCGCTCTTTCTGCTTTTTTAACATCAATGTTATTTAGAATTTTATTAATCGCATCCAGATATTCTTTTTCATTCTTTACAATATCAGTTGAATTTGAATCTACTAGTTTAGACAAATGTTCGTATTTTAAAAACTTTTGATCATCGAACCACCCATTTATTTCATTACCAAAGACAGGATTTATTACTGGTTTATCAAAAATAAAAGCATCTAATGTTATCGTTGATAAAACATTAATAGATAAATCACAATATTGCAATAACGATTTTAAATCATTGAGATCTGCAACAGATGGCACTCTTTGTGTCCATGCTTCCTGATGTCCTTCTCTGCTAATATTCCAATCTGGAAAGTTCCACATTATAAAAGGATATTTTTTAATGTACTTTTCAAATCGGGTTGGTTCTTCTGCAGGCGAAGTCCTAACAATTAAATTAACTTCTTTTATCAATTTTTTTTGAACTATAAATTCTGCCAAAATTTTCAGATAAATAGGATCGTTCTCACTGCTGGCATCGTTACAGGTAAAAAAAACAGTTGGCTTTTTTGTATTTATTTTAAATTTATTTTGAAAGCTCACTTTATCATAACCATATTTATTCAAAACATAGGGTTCAAATTGTGGTGTTCCTACAACAGCTATTTGATTTTCTTTTACAGATCGATAAAAAGTTAGCAATTCTTGTTTCATCAAATTACTCCAAACAAAATAAAAGTCAAAATTGCCAGCCATTCTTCCTTTTGAAGCCAGGTTATCCCAACTAAAAATAAAAGCAGAAGTTTTTATTTTTAGTTTTTCGGCAGCATATATAAGGGGTGCAATAAATGGTGGACGCTGATGTGTAAAAAACAATAACGAAATATTATTTTCTTTTAATAGCGTTATATATTGCTTTGTTATTGCATTAGATCGAAAGCTTTTTTGCTGCCATTTATTGTATTGAAGAATCCAATTTTCAGAATGAAATATTTTGGTATATTGATGAATAAATCGGGTTGCATAACCTCTGGGATTTTTGGCTTTTGATTGGGTAATATTTAAATTATCAGCAATACCAAAATTGCCTTTTGCATGCATTTGTAAATGGGTAACTTCCTTAGCTTTTCTAAAAAACCAAGTATAGAATGATTCTTCAAAAACTTCTAATTCTATAATTTTACAGTTTAAATCGAAATTATCGTAAACTTTTTTAGGCAAACATGAAAAAATGATTACTTCATCAAAATTAGTTTTTGCTTCATAAATAAAATCACTTAATATAAAATTGCGAAACCCAACTCCATCAGTAATTACAACACCTAAATTTTTCATCAATTTTATTTTAAACTTCCTATTCTACCATGATCCGAGTAAGATCTATGTACTATAAATTCATTATCGAGAGGTTTTTCTGAAAGAAATGTTATATCGCAAAAATATTTTTCCTCAACAGGATTCAATCTCCACGGTACGATGTTTTTATGATCTAATGTCCAGTTGTTTTTCTCTAATTGTTTTGTTTTCAAATCATTCCAGGATGTAATATAATCTATCCATAAATAACCTAATTCCCAAGCTTGTTTTTCCAGATTTTGCAGATTTTCAATATCTGTAATCCTCAGTCCGCCAACATTTTCCTGACTTACAGCTCTGGATCCGTCTTCTAAAACTATTCCTTTAATAGAAGGCTGTTGAAAATAATGTGTATCTTTTTTTATTAAATGATCTACATCTACCTCAACTTTTTTACAAACTGCATCGAAACTGGCTTCAATGAAATTAGGATTTATTTTTACATAGCGAACTAAATCATAATACCTTACCCAGCGCATATTTTTATAAAGTCCTAATCCAGCCTCATTTGCCGCAGTTGCCGCAAGAGGATAATAATTTCGGGCTAATTCATATAGCTTTCCTAAAACACCTTTTCCTCTATATTTTTCATTAAGATATACATTAATTACCCAGGCAAGTCCTCCTCCAAAATTGGCTCCTACATGTCCTACGACCATTCCTTGATCGTTTAAACAAATAAAAGAACGTCCAAATTCTTTACTTCCAAATTGCCATTGCCAAAATTCCTTGTGGTGTAAAGGATGGTTTTCTCTATAAACTATTTTAAAAAAAGAATATAAAATTTCCCAATCTTCTAAGGTTGCTTCTCTGGTTATCATATTTTATTATAATTTTTTCCTCCTATTAAATCGTTACAATCAAATCTATTTAATAATAATGGATTTTCATTTAAAGTATTAGTTCCCCTTTTGGTTGTAAATCCTATTTTATAACCAGTGTTTTTTGCCAAATCTGCGACCAAATCAGTACAAACTTCCGGAGTTCCATACGGATAGGAAACTATATTTATATCTGAATTGGTTAATTCATTTAAATAGTTTTTCGTCCTTTCAAGTTCTGTTTTTATTGTATGAACATCTAATAATCCTAATGGATAATGGCTATGTGTGTGACTCCCTAAATAGCCTTTATTAGCAAGTTCAATTAAATTTTGTTTAGTCATATAAAGAGAATCTAGAGCAGTATTTTCATCAAAATTAAGATCAAACAATTTATTTACAATTTGCTCTTGCTGTTTAAAATCTAATTTAAAATTTAATATATATTTTAAGGCTGCACTTTTTTCGTCATCATATCTGTAAATTTCCTGTGCCTTTTTTTTCTCTAATTGAGAAAATGGTATATCAATAAATTTATCCAAAAATTCTGAAGATGAAATAATCGATCTTAATAAGTGAATTTTATGAACCGTACTTACTTTTTTTTCTTCCAGATTAATTGAATTAACAAAAAAAACAGCAGGAATGTTGAGCTCATCCAAAATAGGTAAAGCCAGATCGAACTGCTCTTTTAATCCATCATCAAACGTAATAAACAAATTATTTTCTTTTGATTCTAATATTGCATTTAGATTGGAAACTAAATCATTTGGATGAACAAAATTACCCTGATTTTTGAGTAGAATTAATTGTTTTTTAAATTCATTAGGAGTTAATCCAAATATACTGGGATATTTAGTTTTAAAATCTAATTTGATATAATGATAATTACTAACTTTAAGCATGGTTACATAATGGTTAGACCTAATCTTATTATTATCCTTTTGTAAGTTTTTTTAATTTTTTGGATAAAGAAAAATGTGATGTGCTTAAATACTATTGGCTTAGAGGTTTGGTCGTTTTTAGCAGTTAAATTCAATAAATCAAATACCACATTTATTCTTTTAGTTTGCTCTATATTTTTACCATATGATCTTGCAAACCAAGTATGATATATAAATACTTTTTTTTCATAAACAACTGAATTCGTCATTTGATCTTTATTCATTTCTGCATCCAAGAACAGAAATTTATTATTTTTTCTTCTCAACCACAGATAAAAGCAATAATAAGGTTCATAAAGACTTTTTATATCATAGTTTGATTTTAGATTTGTTAAATCATCATCAAACTCATTATCTCGAATATAATTATTTTTTATGACTTCATTTTTATCCCACATTTTTTCAATTTCTCCAAAATTTAAAATCGAAAAAAAAGTATTTATTACATAAGGATTAAAAGTTCGGTGGGATATCATTCCACCATCTCTTACACCGCAGACTGTATAATTTTCAGATTGCATTTTCTTTATAATGTCAAACACTATCTCTGAATTCTGAAATAAAACATCTTCATCTGCCATAATAAGCCATTCTATATTTCTGTTTTTTAACATCTTCATCATATAAAAAAGGCTTTTCAAACCGTGCATCCCATTTCTTCCATCTATCACATATTTCTGAATGTCTTGCGGAAAAAAATGAGAACTTTTATTATATAAGTCAAAATTAATAACAGTAGAAAGTATCGCTATTTTAGATTTACTATTTACCATATTTTAAAGTCAAATTTGTTCATATATTTTATGAGTTCTTCGCCTTTAATATTAGGAATCAAAATTCGATTAATTTTTTTACCTAATTTATTCTTATAATTTGAGTAATTGTTATTTGCTAACAGCATTCCTAAACAGTCTAATTCTTCAACAACTTTAAGTGTTTCTTCATTATATGAGCCGTGAGGTAATGCCAGATATTGTATTGATTTTGTAATTAATTCATTTAATTTCCCAATCGAAAAACTTAACTCTTCTTTGTGTTCCTGATAACTTAGATTACCAAAAGAGTAATGATTATGAGTATGTATCCCGATATCTATTAATGGATGCTCTGAGATATATTTAAGCTCTTCATTACTTAATGATCTGAAATTTTCATTATCAAAAAATGGAATTTTATTTAGATTTTCGAATTCTAATAACCAAATTTCTTTTTTCTCATTGGATAATTTGCCAAGAAAATGGTTAATATCACCATAAGTATGTGTCTTTTTTGATACCTTTTCTTTTACATCAGGAAGATAAAAAGAGGGTTCGCAATGAGAATAATCAAATACAAAACGGTCCCACCAAAACTCTTTTTTACTATCTATATTTAATGTGGTTATAAAAATAGTTGCCGGTATTTGATATTTCTCCAAAAGAGGTAAAGCATTTAGTAAATTATCAGCATATCCGTCATCAAAAGTAATAACTATTCCTGTTTTTTTCAGTGAACTCCAATCATCTGATAACCTAAGGATCTGGTAATTCTTTTTGAAATAACACAGTTGCTCTTCAAAATTAGCCAGATCAACCGTTAAGTGTTGCAATTCATTTCTTACTTCATTACTCGTTCTATGATACATAGCTACTAAAACTGGTTTTCCTGATAGTAACCGGCTTTTAGCTTTGTTCAACTTGTAGTATATTGTTTTAAGTTTGGCTTTCATTAATTAGATAAATCTCTAAATTGTTTTTGGTGACTTAATTGCCAAATATCAGCTTTTTGAAGACATTCTAAAAATAATAAGTTACTGTTCCCTTCTCCAAAATCATTCTCGACATTTTGGACTTTATGCGAGTCAATAACTGAAAGGGCTTCTTTTATACCATTTTCAGAATAATCTGTATTAATTATATCTGCATGAACTGCCCTGTTTTGCTGGCGGGTTCCTATATTTATAATGGGAATTCCGTAATATGGAGCTTCACGAATTCCTGCGCTGCTATTGCCAATAATAAATTGACTATTTTTTAATAATGTCAAAAAGTACTCGAAACGTAAAGATGGAAAAATCCGGAATCTTTTGTTCTCTCTGAGTTGCTTATACGATTCAATTATAAATTGACTTCCTAAATCATTGTTTGGAAAAATAACAACATAATTATGATTGTCCTGTAATAAAGATGCTGTAAAATTTTGGGCATACTTTTGTATCTCCTTAATTTCAGTAGTTACAGGATGAAACATAACGATTGCATAGTTCTCAAAATCAATCTTATAATACTCTTTTACGATTACTAAATCCGGTAATTGATCTGAGAACATAATATCAAGATCTGGAGAACCTATAGTAAAAATAGACTCCTTGATCTCTCCCATTTGCATTAATCTTTTCGCCGCTTGTTTGTTTGAAACAAAATGAATATGACTTAATTTACTAACGCTATGACGAATTAATTCATCAACTGTTCCTGAAACTTCACCACCTTCTATATGCGCTACTAAAATATTGTTTAAAGACCCAACAATCCCACCGGCCAAAGTTTCTACCCTATCACCATGAACAACAATCATATCCGGGTTAATTGTTTTACAATATCCTGATAATCCCTCAATAGTTTTAGCAAGTGTTAAGTCCATTGTAGTTTCATGCGTGTGATTTTCGAAAGTAAAAACATTTCTAAAATTACAGCGCTCGATTTCTATCAAAGTATAACCATATTCTTCCTGCAAATGCATTCCGGTTACAAATACAAAAACTTCAAATTCAGGTTGTTCTTCTAAAATTGAAATCAATGATTTTATTTTTCCAAAATCAGCCCGTGTACCTGTTAGAAATAGTATTTTTTTCATTTTTATAATCAGTTTATTCGGCTTGGAAAATATTTATCTCTGTAGTTTAAAAAATATTTTTCTATATAAAAAGTCATAAACATTCCGGATAATACACTTATAAAGCCTGTTATAAAAAATATAGAAACCTGATTAAAAAACTTATTTAAGACAAATGTATTTATTAAACTAATGAAAAAGTTTACAAATCCATGAATGATATAAATACTATAGGATGAAAATCCAATTTTACTAATAGTATCTACTATTTTTTTTGAGAATAAATTATCAAGTGTTTTATTTATTTTGTTATTTACAAGAAAGTAAATCAGTATAATACTAAATGAAACATACAGAAATGAATATCCAAAAGTTCTTACAAAAAAAGACTCTTCAAAGTCTATAAATGGTGTAAAGGAAAGTCCTAAAAATGCAATTACAAGTAAAATTATTCTATTTGAACCGAAAAAACGAATCAGGTTTTCTTTCTTAAAATAGTGCAAATATGAAATAAAAACTCCTGAAAAAAGGGAATCCATCCTAAGGTGTGACATTGTAAAGTTTTTATCTCCATTTTCAGGAAAATATATATTACTTATAATTCTTAAGCAAAGCGATAAAATCATTAATAAAAAAACCGAAATTTCAAATTTGTTGATTTTTCTTTCTGAGGTCTTATTTAAATTGATCCATACATACTTAATTGCTAACCACAGTAACAAAGCAAAACCAAAATAAAAATGTTCTTCGACAGCCAATGACCAACTTGGGGCATAAGCGTAACCCCAACCATACACATAGTTCTGAATAAAAAATAAGTCTGACAAAAGGCCACTCCATTCAAACTGATGTTTTATAATTTTGGGAGTTAAATATAAAAAATAGGTTAAATAATATATCGGATAAATTTTAAATCCTCTTCGTATTAAAAACAGACCCGGTTTTATATTACCAAACTTCAGATATTCTTTAAACAGTAAACCAGAAACCAAAAATCCGCTTAAAACAAAAAATAGGTCAACCCCTATCCAACCCATTTTTGTTGTCCAATCTGTTATGTATTGATGTCGCATTAACACCAAAACAATTGCAATTCCTCTTAAAAAGTCAAGCTCTCTTAATCTGTTATTTTGTTTCAAAATTAAAAATTGGGGTTATAAAAACATGAGATTTTATTCTAAAAAATCTAAATGACATTTATATTAAAATTATTTTATATCCTCCCAATCGAGCTGTTCATCATTTTCAATATCCCTTGAAGCTATCTTCCCAATTAAATCATTAAAATGTGCTGCCAATATTTTACCTGTTCCGGGGCGTTTTACCCAAATGTTTTCTTTAGTTAGCTGGTCTCCTTTTTTAATTGGTGCGATTGCACAAACGGTAGCAAATGCAAAATCTATTGTGACCTGCTCTTCTTCAGCCGGTTTTTTTGTACCACCACGCATCAAGGCAATTTCTGCGCTTGAAACAATTAATTCCTGACAGACTTTTTCATCCATACTACAAATGATATCCGGACCTGTTCTTTGCATATGATCTGTAAAATGTCTTTCCAGAATACTTGCGCCGAGGGCAACAGCACCTAAACAAGCATTGTTGTTCAAAGTATGATCACTTAAACCAAAAACTTTATCTGGAAACGCTTCATGCAATTCTACCATAGCCCCAAAACGTACCAGATGAATAGGTGTTGGGTATAAATTTGTAGTATGCAATAAAGCTACAGGAATATTATGTTTGTCGAAAATAGCTACTGCCTTCTGAACACTTTCGATAGTATTCATTCCTGTACTTAAAATAACCGGTTTTCCAAATGATGCAATATGCTCTAATAACGGGTAATTATTGCATTCTCCGGAACCAATTTTATAAGCCGGAATATCAAATTTCCTTAATCGTTCTGCTGCTGCACGGGAAAATGGTGTCGAGATAAAAATCATCTCTTTACTTTCGACATAATTTTTAAGTTCTAACTCATCATCTTCATTTAATGAACATCGTTCCATGATTTCATAAATAGAAACATCTGCGTTACCGGGAATCACTTTTTTGGCAGCTCCGCTCATTTCATCTTCTACAATATGAGTCTGATGTTTTACTACCTCAGCACCTGCACGTTTTGCAGCATCAACCATTTCCTTAGCAACCTGCAAAGAACCTTCATGATTAATTCCTATTTCTGCAATAACTAAAGGAGGGAAATCCTGTCCAATTTTTCTTCCTGATATTTCTATATATGGTTTCATAAAGTAGGTTATGAATTAGGGTTTTATATGTTTATGGTATAAATACTGAGCGTAATCAAAATCTTCCTGGGTGTCAATATCTACGTTGGCAAAAATATGATCTATTTCGAAAGGAAATGCATTTTCAGAAATAATTATATTATCTATAATTAATGCAGCATTTGTAATGTATAATAATCCATTTTCGAAATAAAGAGGTTCCATATCCTGGCTTCTTTGACCAATTTTGTAATTAAACGGAATAAACTTTTTATCTGTTATTTTTCCGAATTTTTTATGATTTCTGGAAACCGTAAATAAACTGCTGCAGCTTTCTTTTTTAAATATTTCAAATGCTTGTTTCAGTAAATTTTCTGGACGAACAGGGTTTGTAGGCTGAAGCAAGACAACATTTTCTACTTCATGACCGATATTTTGCAAAACATGCTTTAATGCAAAAACTGTTGGCTCATAATCTCCGGAAATATTTGCAGGCCTGTCAATTACTTTTGCACCAAATTGTAAAGCTATTTTTTTTATACTTGCATCATCTGTCGAAACATAAATTTCATCAATGAGATCACTATTTAGTTTTGCATAAATAATACTATGGGCTAACAGCGGAATTCCTCCAACCAGTTTTATATTTTTTTGAGGCAATCTTTTAGACCCTCCGCGTGCTGGAATAATAGCGATAGTTTTCATCTTCGATATTTAAAATTATAGCTTTTTTTTATGGCTTCCAATATAGCTTTGTATCTTCTAGTTCCTGATAAGTTTTATATTCTTTTGAAGAGAGTCTATTACTGTTTTTAATTATTTTAGGAAATGCAAAGATTAAATTTACTGATGCCAAAAACAAGGCTTTCAAAGCTCTAAAATCTCCTTTAAAAACTTTTGATTTAAGTTGCATCCAGACTGAATATGATAATTTTCCAGGAATAGTCTTAAAGGGATAAAACAAAAAATACAGATACCAGCCGGAACGTAGTGATCGTTGTAAACGTAAGCTGTAGTCCGCATTTTTTTTTCTGGATTTTACATCTACCCTGTGATTTACTAAAATTTCAGGTAAGTAATATACATCCCATTTCTTTTTAAACAACTGAAAGGAAGCAAAATCTTCTTCACCATAAAAAACAAACCAGGCAGGATAATCTGGAATATCTCTCCAGGCCGACATTCGCCAGACATTTGCTCCACCGGCAAAACTTTTCATTTGATGTAAAACCTCATTGCAGCTGGTTATTTCCGGCTCTTTTAAATTCCAATAAATCCTAAAACTAAACAATCCCACTTTAGGGTTTTCGTTAAAGGATTTTTCTATAATTTCTAAGGGATTTTTGGTAATAAAATGTAAATCATCATCAATAGAAATAGCAAATTCAGAGGTTACCAAATCCATCATTCTGTTTCGGCTATAGATTAATCCTTTGCTTTTTTTATTCTGTATCAATTGAATTTCAGGATAATTTTCCTGAATAAATGAATAAGTTCCATCTGTTGATCCATCATCACAAATGATGCACGTTACATCTCCTCTATCTAGTAAATGCTGAATTTTATGCAATGTAAAATCTAAATCACCTCTACGATTCTTTGTTGTTATTAATATAGAAAAACTTTTTTTCTGCATCTATTTGAGGTTATTTATTACTTCTTTTAAATGCGTTACAGAAACATATTCTTTTAAGTCATTTCTGTTTAAAAGTAAATTTTCAGGATTTTGTTTCCATAATTGATACAGCTGCTCTATTAACAAAGCAATTTTCTCTATATTATCTACTTCTGCCCAATACGTATAATCTTTGCCTAATAATAGTCTTGTTTCACTATAATATGGGGCTAAAGAAAGAATCGTTTTATTTGCTTCTATACAATGTGGAAATTTAGCCGGAAGAAAAGGACTAATCTCTGATTTTGATTCTAAAATAATGTTAACAGAAACATTTTTCTGAATATGATATACCTCATCAAAAGGTTTATTTCCATTATATACAAACATTTCAGGAATATCTTTTTTATAATTCTCCAACACTTGAGTATGATCAAAAGCATTGCCTAATAAAATTAGTCTTACGTCTTTTTTTGCTTCAGGATTATTCTTTAAAAAAACTTTAAAACCTTCTATCAAACCCTCTGGAGAACGCTCTTTCATTAAATTTCCAGCATGCAATAAATTGAATTTTGAAACATCAAAATAATAAGGAAAAGCATTATTAAGAACTTCATATTTTGCATTTTGATGAGGAATAATAACACCTGTTTTAGAAAAATCAGGAAAATAACTACTCATCCATTCTTTTAATAACTGGCTAGGAAAAGCACTAAATTTTGCTTTTTCTGATACTTTACGAAAAAAAAGCTCTTTTTTATCATATGAAGATTCTACCCAATTGTATGGTCTGGGGTAATAGTGAAATGGAAATGGATCATGTACATATGCTATCCATTTATTATGCAAATGAGGTAGTTTTAGAACTGCATAATGAGGCCGAAAACTAGCTCCTTTGCTTAACGTAAGAATTAGATCAGGCTGAAACGACTTCTTTTTTAATGCTTCAATAATACTGTTGCTGTCATTAAAAAATGTAAATGAAAAACCAAATTTTTTTTCAAAAAACGGTGCGAAATTTATTTTCAAATTTCGATTTATAACTCTCAACGATCTGCTCAAAAAATAAAAACCACTAAATTTTATCTCCGGTATATTAAAGCTTTTAATATCTTTTAACTCAATCTCTTTTCGTGTATAATGATATACCAAGATATCAAAACCAGCTTCGTATAAATTATTAATTAAAGCTACATTAGCCTTAGATCCGCTGCTGTCTTCTATATCTATAGAATCTACTACTATGAGTATTTTCATCTAATTATTATTTAATAAGTAATCAATAATTTTATTAGAAGCATTTCCGTTTCCGTAAGGGTTTATCTTATTATCAAAACCACTAAAATTATCTAAAATAAATTGTATCGTATTTATAATTTTATTTTTATCAGTTCCTACTAGAGTAGAAAATCCTGCCTTAACTCCCTCTGTTCTTTCTGAAACCTTTCTTGTTACCAGAACGGGTTTACCAAGAGATGGGGCTTCTTCCTGAATTCCACCAGAATCAGTTACAATCAAAAAAGATTGCTGCATTAACCAAACAAATACCAAATAAGAAACAGGGGGAATTAAGTAAACATTTTCTTTACCCAATAATAATTCATAAACTGTTTTCTTAACATTTGGATTTAAATGTACCGGATAAACAATGATAACATCTTCTCTTTCTGAAACTTTTAAAAGCGCCTCGCAAAGACTTTTTAATCCCGATTCGAAATTTTCTCTTCGATGACCTGTAACTAAGACCATCTTTTTATGAGATGGTATTTCTTTTTTTAATTGTTCGATTTCAGGATTAGAATAATCTTTTTTTGATATCTTATTTATTGTCCACAATAAAGCATCGATAACGGTATTACCAGTTTGTACTATATCCCTCGTCAGAATATTTTCGCTAAGTAAATTCTGCGTTGCCTCTGTTGTTGGTGTAAAATGAAGATCGGCTATTCTACTGGTCAACTGTCTGTTGATTTCTTCAGGAAAAGGTGATTTTTTATTATACGTTCTTAGTCCTGCTTCAACATGCCCAATTTTAATTCCTAAATGAAAAGCAGCCAAAGCTACTATTGATGAAGTAGTCGTGTCTCCATGTACCAGAACCAAATCTGGTTTTACTTCTTTCAAAACGTTATCTATCTTCGATAAAATAAGTGCGCTTAACCCATTTAAAGATTGGTTTTCCTGCATTAAATCCAGATCATAATCAGGTTTAATAACAAAAAAATCTAATACCTGATCTAACATTTCACGATGTTGTGCAGTAACACACACGATAACCTCAAAATTATTCTTCTTTAGTTGGTGATATAAAGGTGCCATTTTTATAGCTTCAGGACGCGTTCCGAAACAAAGAAGAATTCTCATTTCAATCTTTTTTTTAATTTATAAATTAGAACTCGCAACACATAAGATTTATAGAAAAGCTTCCATTTTAATTTATTTAAGACATTCAGATCTAATACCCCTAAGATCTCATTAAATAAATCATATTCTTTAAAATTTAAAGATAGAGTTACAAAATAGCGAATTAGGTAGTTTGTTAATAATCGCCTTTCTTTAAGATTTTGCAATATCAATATAATAGCTTCTTTTTTTGATTTTTTACGAACAGGATTATTACTATAAAATTCTGCAGTATTAGAATTTTCGTGTTTGCGGTTATAGTATAAAATAGAATCGATTTTTATTCCTTTAAAATCTTGAGAAATTATGCGGCTATAACATTCCCATTCTTCTGCATAAAGAAGATTTTCGTTAAACCTCGATGTATTAAAACAATAACCCTTCCACATTACGGTACAAGAAGCCAATCCGATTTTTTGCGTAACAATTTCTTCGATATCCCTTTGACTAAGGCTTATTTTCGTTGTTACTTGAGTCTTTTGTATTAAAGGACTTTTACCTTTGTAAGACATTTTTTGATAATGACAAAAATCTAAATTCATATTGTTTAGTAACTCCAAACAAATTTTTAAATTGTCGGGATGTACAATATCATCATCATCAAAAAATATGATATAATCTCCTTTTGCTAAATCTAAACCATAATTTCTACAGCCTGGTAATCCTTTTTTATAGTTATCAGGGCGTTTTAAAAATTTGAATCTGGAATCTTGTTTCAGGAACGGACTAATAACTTCTAATGTATTATCAATTCCTCCGTCATCTATAATAATACATTCCCAATTAGAATGAGATTGTCTTTGTATTGAAGATAACGTTTCGAGAATAAAATGGCTTCTATTATAAGTCGCCACAATTATAGTTACTTTAGAAATCATTTAATTAAAACTGATTTCAAAGTTATAATGGGCAAAAATAACAATTGTAGACATAAAAAGTTAATCTGAAAATTGAAATACTTCTTCACTGAAATTCTTATACTTAGTTGAATATTGTATTTCTTAATTTATAAACTCCTAATCCTTTAACATTCTCAATTTTTATTAATTTGTATAGAATGATGATTGGTACAAGGATTATCTGTTTAAAATTAAAAATATTAAACCTTAGATAAAGCCCATAAAACCGTACAGAATCATAAAAAGTTCCATCAAACAAAATATTGTTTTTAAAGAAATTAATACAATTAATGCGCATTACTTTATTATGTTCTTTCAAATATTTTTCAAATAATAAAAATGCTGATTCATGTGTTTTTATTACTCTCTCTTTATTTTTTGACCAATCAAATTTCTGAGAATTTATTCTATAGAAACTATCATATTGCACAGAAAAACAAGTTTTTGATCTACAATTATTTAGAAAAGCCCTAATATGAAGTTCCGGATCTTCAAAAACTGATAATCTTTCGTCGAAACCATTTATGGCTTTTATAAAACTAGCCATCCACAATGGACCAGTTACACAAAACGGATTGGATCCATCCAAAAACTTATATAAATAAGCTGCATCGGAATATGTTTTCATTATACTATTAAAGATTCTTCCAGTATCATTAACTTCTTCTTGAAAGGTTTTGGTTCTAAATACCCATAAATCATAATCTACATTTAATCGAGCAAAATTAATTCTATCTTCTAGGCAATTTTTAGTAATCAAATCATCTGAATCTAAAAAAACAATATATTGCCCCAAAGATTTTTCTATACCAAAATTTCTACAAGATGATGGCCCTTTTAATTTTTCTTTTGGACGAGAAAAATAGTTAAATCTTTTATCAAGCATAACATACCTGTCTAATACTTCAAAGGTATTATCAGATGAACCGTCATCAATAATAATACACTCCCAATTGATATAAGTTTGTGCCAGAACACTATTAAGAGTTTCGCCGATTAAGTGTGCTCTATTATAAGTGGGAACTATTATTGATATTAAATAATTCACGACAGACTTTCTTTAACTTTTTGAATCATTTGCAACCATTGTAATCCATATTTTTTATCAGGTTCCAAGTAATTTCCCTCAGCCCATTCATTCCATGATTTCAATATTATGATTTGTGGATTTTTTTCATTTTTTTTCAATTGCTCTATAGCTCGAGATAGATGAATATACCAAGATTGCGGAGTTGCATTCTTAAAAATTAATGACTTTTTGCCACTACGGGCTGAATTATCCCAATTTGGAAAAACACATTGAATATACTTTTGATGAGGAAATTCTATATTCAAACTTAAAATTCCTTTTGAATAATCTAATATTAATGGTTTATTTCTTTTTCCTACAACATCTGTAATACCTAATTTTGATAGTACTTTATTTTCAAGTCTTCCTAAAATCGACTCTCTTCTAAAAAACGTTTTTTGCCTGTATCTAATCTGATTAAATACATCTAAACCTGCTACTCCATAAACACTATCATTATCTGTTACATTTTTTGAATCGATATTTCCTGTTGCTATGTAATGAATTCCATCAAAGCCGTATTTTACTGCCAATTGATTGAAGGTTTCAAAAAAAACATCTAAATCAGGTATTTCATCTAATCTATATATATGAAACATTGGCCTATTGTTTATCTTAATATACCTTGAATCCTGAAAAAAAGGCAACAAGTAATTAAAATAAGCTTCATAATCTGATTGTCCGTTATAAGTTTGCTCAATTAAAACATTAGGATTGTCGACACCATGCCAAATTCCTTTCCAGGTTTCATTTGCCCAACAAAAGCAAAATGGCAAATTAATATTTTTATTCTGAAGCATCACTTCTGCAGGTTTTTCAAGTAACATTTTATCCTTTCCAAACCAATATTGATAATATACAAAACCATCAATTCCATAGTCTTTTGCTAATTGAGCTTGTTGCTCCTGAATTTCTGGAACTCTTAAATCATAAAAGCCTAGTTCTCCTGGTAAAATAGGTTGATAATGGTCTTTAAAAAGTGGTTTTGCTTTAGCCACATTAGTCCACTCTGTAAAACCTTTTCCCCACCATTGATCATTTTCTGGAATTGGGTGGTATTGAGGTAGGTAATAAGTTAGAAATTTTATTTTATTATGAGGCATCTCCTGAACTATATATTTTTCTTTTTAATAATAAAAAAATCGGTGGAATGAATAATTTTATGGTTCTAATGAATCTTTTTTTTACTGAAGGTTTAATTTTTTCTTTAATTTCGATTGTATCATTTAGATTTAAAAATTTAAAAATTTTATTAAAAATAATTGATTTTACATTATCATTCTTACTATATGACAAAATAAGAATTAAAGTTCTATTCCACTTTTTGTTTTTTTGAGAATCTTCTAATTTTGAATATATACCACTTTCGAATCTATAAACTGCCATTTTTTCGTTTAGGTATTTTATCTTACCATATTCTGCAAGCATAATATACAAAAAATAATCACCAATAGGAGACAACTGAAACTCAAATGGAAATTCTTTAATTACATTTCTAAAAACAACTGAAGGTGTATGAATATAATTGCCAAATGTGACTAAAGATTCTATTGTTTCGTAATCGTCAGGTACTTTAGTAATAAAATCTTCTACAATTTCTCCGTCTAATTTTAGAATATCAACTTGATGAAAACATAGTACATAATCTGAATTTGCTTCTAAAAAATCAACTTGTTTTTGGAGTTTTAAATGGTCCGTCCAATAATCATCTCCTTCACAAAGAGCTATATATTTACCTGAACATTGCTGCAAAGCAAAAATAAAATTAGGCATCATACCTAAATTTTTATCATGATTGAAATATTTAACTGATATTTTTTCTGGATGATTTTCTAAAATATTTTCAATAATTGAGTTGGTGTTATCTGGCGAACAATCATTTGCAATTATAAGCTCAACCTCAAAATCACATTTCTGAATTAAAACTCCCTCAATTGCTTCACGAATATATTTTTCGTGACCATAGGTAATCATACAAACACTAATAACGAGATCTTTTTTCATCTTAATTTCTGTCTTAAAAACCCTAGACCAACTAATGAAAAGAGAAGTTTTATCCAGATATCAGCTTTCATTTTTCTTCTAAAAATATTCCAACTACAATATTTAAACACTTCTAAAATTAATAGATTTTTTAGTAACTTTAAACTATCTGAATATTTCTTAGATACAAAAGCACTATTTATTAATCCTCTATTCGTATTACAAATAGAATCTGATAACCAAATTGTATCCAGATTATTTCGCTTAACAAAACTCTTTCTACAAAAATAACTATCCTTTAATGCAAATATATATTTATCGATTTCTTTAGGATGACTTGCGCTACCTTCAAGAATTCGATATACTGCAGTTATTTCATTCAAATAATATAGTTTTGATATATATACCGTTTCAAGAATTATTCTAGTATCGCCTATTACTTTGCCTTCAAGTTCTTTCTTTAGTATTTTTATTACTTTATCCAGTGTTGTTCTTCTGAAAACAGTAGTAGCAAATTCAACAAATTTGCTTTTTAACATTTCTGGAATCACATCCTCTTGCTTTTGTACAAATTTGGCTGGTGCCACTATAAACTGTCCTGTATTCTCAATAAATTGTTTTACATTGGAATATATTAAACCTACTTCATTATTTTCCTCTAAAATGTCAACCTGTTTTTGGAGTTTATCTTTAGTAATCCAATAATCATCTCCCTCACACATTGCAACATACGTTCCAGAACATTGTTCGAGAGCAAAAAACAAATTAGGCATTATACCTTTATTCTCTCTATGATTAAAATATTTAATCCATGCTTTTCTAGGATGTCTTTTTAGAATATCCTTTATTATTCTATGTGTTTTATCAGGAGAACGGTCATTAGCAATAATTAGCTCAACTTCAAAATCGCATTCTTGCATTAAAACTCCTTCTATAGCCTGACCAATAAACTTCTCATGCCCATAAGTAATCATACAAACGCTAACTTTTGGATTCTGACTCATTTTTAAAACTCTAATGGTTTTAATTCTTTGATAATTTTTCCGGGTATCCCTACTACCATTGAATTATCTGGAACGTTTTTGGTTACAACTGCTCCAGCTCCAATTACAACATTATTACCAATGATTAAATCGGGCAAAATAGTTGCATTAGCTCCTATTTGGCAATAATTACCTATCTTACATCTTCCTAAAATTGTTACTCCTGGCGATATTTCGACAAAATCACCAATAACGCAATCATGTGTAATAATTGAATTATAATATAATATCGCTCCAATCCCTATTTTTACGCTATTTGAAATTGAAACACCAGATAGGATATTGCTTCCTTTTCCAATAATTACGTTGTAATTACCAATATTTGATTTATTAATTGTAGAAGTAAAAACACCGTCTAATGCATTAAATTTATCATATATTTTCTTTCGAAAAATAGGATTTCCAATTCCTATGGTAAATCTATTGTCAATTGTTTTAAAATATTTCGTTGCTTCTTCAGTAGTTTTTAGAATGGGAAATTTGTTATATAAAGTTCCATTTATATCATCATTTACATCATCATAGAAAACCAAATTGTCTAATTGGTCTAATTGATGAACCACCTCTAAAACTTCTTTAGCAAAACCTTTCGCTCCAATAATTAACATAAAGATTCGTTATTTATTATTGTAATTATTTTTAATAAATCTTCTTCTTTTAGTCCTACATATAAAGGCAAACATAATATGCGCGAAGCAATACTTTCTGAGATTAACATTTCTTTTCCGTTTGTATATTCAATTGTATTTAAAGAGGGATAAAAATAACGTCTCGGAAATATACCTTTAATATTTAACTCTTGCTGAACTTTAAGCAACTGCTTTTCATTATTGAATATTACAGGATAATAGCTATAATTCCAGTCTGTATTTTCTCTTATTTTCAAAACCTGGATTTTTAATAAGTCCAAATTCGAATTATAATAATCGACTACCTTTTTTCTTTCAGAAATTATCTTTTGCATATAGGGCAAAACAGCCAGCCCCATTGCAGCTTGCAATTCTGATATTTTACCATTAATTCCTAATCCATGAAAAGACAATGGTCCATTATGTCCAAAATTATGACTATAAAATAATTTATGCTGTAGACTTAAATTATTGGTAAAGATTGCACCTCCCTCGCCTGTATGAAATAATTTAGTAGCATGAAAACTACATGTACTAACATCTCCATAATCGAATATTGATTTTTGATTATAGACCACTCCAAAACTATGGGCAGCATCATAAATAACTTTTAGATTATGTTTTTTCGCTATATCCATAATTACTTCAATATTACATGGATTTCCAAAAACATGAGTTGCTAATATGGCAGTTGTTTTTGGCGTAATAGCTGCTTCAATTTTAGTTTCATCTATGGTTAAATAATCAGGGTGAATGTCTACAAAAATAGGAATGCAATTTTCCCAAACAATAGCCGCTGTAGTTGCGACATAACTAAATGGTGTTGTAATAATCTCTCCTCCCTTGCCTAATAATTTTAAAGCAATCTGCAATGGTATTGTTCCATTGTTTGTGATAATAATATTTAAAATATTTAAATATCTCTTTAACTTTTCTTCGAGCTCTAAAACAAGTTCTCCTCTATTGGTTAACCATTCATTGTCCCAAGCACGCTCAATTTGCTTATTATATTCGTTTAAAGGAGGGAGAAAAGTTTTTGTTACGTTTATCATCTTATATTTTTTGCTATCTCATTTTGGAGTGCTGCAATTCTAGGCAACATTTGAATTTCATTCGAATAAACCTTTTGAAATTTTTGTCTCCCATTTTCAGAAATTGAGTATAGTTTTTCCGGATGGTCGATTAAATTTGTTATTTGTGCTATAAGTGATTCTTTTTTACTTTCTATTAAAATTAAATCTACGTCTGGGATAAAATTAGTATTCAGTTTTAATTCATCTGTGATTAGTACCAGTACACCATTTAAGACCGCTTCTACAACTGTACCTAAAGGGAAGCCATCAAAGGCTCCTTTTCCTAAAACAAATGCCTTATTAGGCGAAATTAATACATCCATATTTTTATAGATGATTGCCAAATAATCAAAATTTTGATAACCATAGAAATTGATTTTATCTTTTATTGATGTTATGTCAATGTCATCCTCCGTAAAACCACCTACTACATGAAATCTAATAAAGTCATATTTCTTGGCTATTTCTATTGCAAAATCAATAAAAACATCATATCCTTTATCTTCTCCTTTTGGAGTATATTTTGCTGCACAAAAGCAAATATCAAATGTAGTCTTGTTTTTTAAATATGCTTTTTTATCTTTTAAATCTCTTTTTAAAGATATTTGAGGAACAACTCCACCAAAAATAAATTCTATCTTTTCTTGGCCACAAAGCTCTTTATCTAATAAGTAATCCTGAGTTATACTTTGAGTTACGATAACCTTTCGAAACATTGGTGACTCCAGAACCTTTCGCAATTTATTATCACTAACAGCTTCATTTAATTGAAAACCTCCTCCTGGATATAATGTAAAAACAAAAGGAATTTTATATTTTTCTAACCATTCTAAATTTCTGTAGATATTATTAATAAAAACACAATAAAACAGCTTTGTATTTATATTAATAAATCTCTTTTTTAATTTTAGTTTACTTCCTAGTTGATCATTCTGTATAATAAATTCTTTTATATGTTTTTGATGATCTTCTATAGGTGACTTAACGATGGGATAGGCCAATGGCTCTAATATAATTTTTGAAATTTTGAAATGATTAAGTAAAACTGTAAACTCTTCGTATCGAAAACCTGAAACAGGATGCGGAAATATATCATCATAAATTAATAAATCTTTTTTTTTTAATCCTTTAAATAGATAATTCTTACTTAGTAGCTCTTTTGTAAAAATAAATAAGGGCTTGATTTTTCTAATCATTATAAGAAGATCTAATTAACTTTTACTTTATTAAAATTAACATTAATTAATTCTTTTTCTTCATAAGATAATCCTTTTCCAAAAAGTGCAAAATCATTAGTCTCATCTATATATTGGTCAATAAAGTCCATCTCCTTAGCTAATAAAGAAAAAGCTGGCTGAACAGAATCCCAAGAAACATCATCTAAAACAATAAAGCTTTTTTCCTCTAGCAATGGTAGGTAATTAGTAACATCTTCCATTACGAATTTTGTATCATGGTTTCCATCTATATGTACTAAGCCAAAAAATATATTATTATTTTTAAAATATATTGCAGCCTCGGAGGATTTTTTTCTAATTAATTGACAATTATTTTCATATTTTTTGTCCCTTAAAATTTTAACAACACCATTATACAATGCTTGAAAATCAACAGTTGCAACAAAATTATCTAGCTCTTTTTGCAAGTCTGGATTATCATTTTGTACAGCATCTTCATTACTGTAAGGATCAATTCCGTAGACGATACCTTTAGAATATAATTTGTGAGCAATAGCTTGTGGAAATAAAGAACGCCCCCTATAGACACCTATGTCAGCTGTTTTTTTAAGTTTAAAATCACTAATTACTAAACTCATTAACAATCCTTTTTCATGACTACAACCTCCTCCAAAATCTTGAGGTATTAAAGAATGAATTTTTTTTATGCCATTACTTAAAACATCTATTTTAGTTCTTTTACTTTTAAAAAAACTAGCAATGTACTTTATCATTTAACTTTAGTTTATTATTGTTCTTAAAATTTATTACTCTATAAATTAATTTGTTCATTAATCCACTTTAAATCAGGTCTTATTGTCCCGCCCCAATAACCAAAATAGCCTTTTCTACTATCTCCATTTTCATCTACATCAATAGCAACAACATTTTGTAGCTGAGTGATTATTTCAAAATTATTACCGACCAACAAAACTGTAAAAAAATACTTTCCAATATTTAAAAAATTACCAGGAATAATACACATACTTTTATATTTCCCTTTTGCCAAAGGAATTCTTTCTAGATTTGGAGATGCTAAAATATGGACATCTTTATCATTAAAAATAGAAATATTAGCATTGATTAAATGTCCTTCAAGAAAGTTTTCATATTCAATCTCTATTTTTATTTCCTTTTCAATTAAGAAATAACCATCATCTGTTAGAATCTTTATTGAGGTAATTTTAGCATCTCCATTCCCCGGTGCTTCCTCAATATTCCATTTTATATTAGAAACAAGGTTTACGGAATTTGAACTATAAAAATCCAAAGCTTGATCAATGTTTCCGTCAAAACTTATAAATCCATTTTCCATGACAATTCCTCTGGTACACAAACTCTTCACCGACGCCATATTATGGCTTACAAATAATACAGTTCTTCCTCCTTCACGCGATATATCCTGCATTTTCCCTATAGCCTTTTTCTGAAATTCAGCATCACCCACAGCCAAAACCTCATCGATGACTAAAATTTCCGGTTCTAAAAATGCTGCTACAGCAAATGCCAAGCGAACTGTCATTCCAGAGCTATATCTTTTTACAGGAGTATCAATATAACGCTCACAGCCTGAAAAGTCAATAATTTCATCAAGCTTTGAAGAAATTTCTTTTTTGGTCATTCCTAGAATTGCACCGTTCAAGAAGATATTTTCTCGTCCGGTCATTTCACCATTAAATCCTGTTCCAACTTCAAGAAGTGATGCTATACGACCACGCGATTTTATACTTCCTGTTGTTGGGGCGGTAACCTTTGAAAGGATCTTTAAAAGTGTTGATTTTCCTGCACCATTTTTACCAATGATTCCTAAAACTTCTCCTCGTTCAACCTCAAAGTTTATATCTTGTAAAGCCCAAACATAATCTGAATTACCTTTAGTAGAACGATCAT